>WBZO01000138.1_pt1 | contig 195772 bp, 160 predicted proteins | sample 5204261 | NCBI WGS metagenome assembly WBZO01 (sample SAMN12412400, study PRJNA552823) | activated sludge metagenome | isolation source: activated sludge from anammox sidestream of wastewater treatment plant... | place: USA: North Carolina | collected 2017-09
AGTCGAACGAGTCCATCCCGCCGCCCAGCACCCACGCGGCGGCGCCATGCTCGTCCAGCAGCGAGAGCGCTTCATCGATGCTCGCCGGCTGGAACAGCTCGAACGCCGGCATCATGTCGCGAATCACAGCCATTTTCGGTGCTCCTAGATGTTCGCCGTCAGCGGTTCATGTGCCAGATGGCCGGCTTCGAGCGCAGTGAGGATGATGTCCGGCTGCACGGGCATGCGCCGGAAGACGTCGTCTCCGACGGCGGCCGCCAGCGCGTTCAGAACGGCGGCGCAGCCGGCGCCGACCGGCGGCTCGCCGATGCCGCGCGCGCCGACCGGCGTCTCCGGATCGGGAATGTCGACCGCCGCCCACTCGTACTTCATCGGCGCGTCGAGGATCGTCGGCGGCTTGTTGTAGTGGAAGCGCTTGGCCAGCGGCACGCCGTAATGCTGGTCGTACACCCACTTCTGCGTGATCGCGTGGCCGATGCCGAGCATCGATCCGCCGAAGGTCTGTCCCTTCAGGCTGCGCGGGTTGATGACCGTGCCGACGTCGGCGACCGCCGCGTACTCCAGGATGTGGAACTTGCCGGTCTCGACGTCGACCTCGACCTCGGCGAAGCCGATCACGTAGGAGCGCGACTGGCCGTCGCGCGGGTAGCTGTCCTTCGCGGCGACGACGAGCCCCTGGCCCGCGAGGTTCGCCATCGACGTCTTCGTCCACGCGTTGACGTCTTCCGGCGCCTCGTGACCGTCGTACTTGCCGCCCAGCTCGATTGCCTTCTCGGCGATCTGCGCCAGCGTCATCGAGCCGCCCGGTCCGCTCACGCGGCCGTCGACGACCTTGTACGCCGCCGGGCTGCCCCCCTTCGCCTTCGCGGCCACCTCCTGGATCATCGCGACGGCGCGCGTGCCGACCGCATGCGCAGCACGCGTCATCGCGTGTGTCGTCTGGCTGCCGCCCGACGCACAGGTCCACGGGAGGTTCTTGCTCGTGTTGCCCCAGACGACCTCGCACTGCTCCCACGGCACGCCGATCAGTTCGGCCGCGACGCGGTGCACGTCCATGATCGCGTGCGTGCCGAGGTTGCCGATGCCCGACTGGAACTGCACCTTGCCGTCGGGACGGACGATGAGCAACCCGTCGAACCCGATCGACCCGGCGGAGTAGGCGCTGACGGCCACGCCGGAGCCGCGAACCTTGTTGCCGACACGCTTGCCGCTGCGCGCCTTCTTCTCTTCCCAGTTGAAGAGCTCGACCCCTTTGTCGAGCGCTTCCTTCACGAAGGCGCTCGTCGTGTACTGCCGCACGCCGCGCGCGTTCGCCGCGCCGTAGCGCGCCTTCCCTTCGGGCGCGTTGATCCGATGGATGGCGACCTCGTCGATCCCGAGCTTGCGCGCCGCCTCGCCGAGGATCGGCTCCATGATCGCGATCCCCTGCATCCCGCCGGGCGCGCGCTGCGCGCCGCGCGGCGGCGTGTTGGTGAGGACGTTGACGCCGCGCCAGCGCATGTTCTTCGGCTGGTAGGCGAGCGAGATGATGTCGCCTGCCGATCGGCCGTCGCCGACCTGATCGAACGGTCCGTTCTCGGTGACGACGAAGAGATCGAGCGCCGTGATGCGGCCATCCTTGTCGAAGCCGACCTTCGCGCGCGAGTGCAGCGCCGGACGCGCACGGCCGATGTAGTGCTCATCCTCGCGGCTGATGCGCATCATCACCGGCGCGTTCGCCTTCTTCGCGAGGAGCGACGGAATCGCCATCGCGATGTACCCGGGAATGCGGCTGCCGAATCCGCCGCCGGTGTACTCGCTGATCAGCACGACGTCCTTCTGATCGATGCCGACCCAGCGCGCGACGTTCGGCACCGTCTGCACCGTGCTCTGCGTGCCGGCGTGGAGGAACAGCTTGCCGTTCTGCCAGTACGCCATCGCGGAGCGCGGCTCGAGGACCTGGTGGCTCGTGTTGTTGCCGACCCACGTGCGGTCGAGCACGAGCGCCGCTTCCTTGAAGCCGGCGTCGATGTCGCCGAACATCCATTCGTCGGCCGGCGTGCCGAGCGGCAGCTGCCCGGCGGGGGCGGCCGCGAAATCCTCATCGGTCCACTTCAGCTCGAGCACCTCGGGACGCCGCGGCGGCGCGGGCGCTCCGCCCTTCGCCTGCGGCGCTTCGCCCCCGGCCGGCGCCGGGGGGCGCATCCACACGTTGCCCTGCTCGCGCGCGTTGGGACCGCCGGGCCGCAGGCTCACGAGCGGATCGACGACGAACGGCAGCGGCTCGAAGTCGATCTGGATCTTCTCGATCGCTTCAGCCGCGGTCAGCTCGTCGACGGCGGCGACGGCGAGAATCGGCTCGCCTTCGTACATCGGCTCCATCGTGAGGCCGCGCTCGCTGAGGGTGCTGGCGGTGATCCCTTCGCCGAGCGCCGCGCCGGCCACCGGCGACGGCAGATCGTCGACCGTCAGAATGGCCTTGACGCCGGGCATGGCGAGCGCCGCGCTGGCGTCGATGTTGCGGACGCGCGCGTGCGGCATCGGGCTGAGGAGCAGCTTGGCGAAGAGCATCCCGTCGGCGCGGAAGTCTTCCGCGTATTTCGCTTTTCCGGTGACCTTCGCGACGAGATCGGGAGTCGTGTAGTTCTGGCCTACGAGTTTTTCCGCCACGGTTACGCTCCCCGCATGTGATCAGCACCGCGCATCAGCGCGGTGAGAATCTTGTCGTAGTCCTGGCAGCGGCACAGGTTGCCCGACACGCCGTGCGCCAGCTGCTCGCGCGTCGGCGTCGGGTTGGTCTTCACGTAGCCAACCGCCGCCATCACGAACCCCGGCATGCAGAACGCGCACTGGAACCCCTGCTCGTCGACCACGCCCTGCTGCATCGGGTGCAGCGTGCCGTCGGCCGACGCCAGCCCTTCGATCGTCACGATCTGCTTCGTGCGCACCGTGTGCGTCAGCACCGAGCACGCATAGTGCGGCACATCGTCGATCAGCACGGTGCACGCGCCGCATTCCGCCCGGTCGCATCCGAGCTTGGTGCCGGTCAGCCCCAGCTTGTACCGCAGCGTCTGCGCCAGGGTCTCCTGCTTCATCACGTCGACACGGCGCTCCTGGCCGTTCACGTTCAGCGTGATGAGCCGTTCAACGCTCCCGGGCGCCGACGTCTGCTGGCCCGCCGCGTTCGTCCGGAATAAATAGCTTGCCGACGACACCGCTGCACCCGCAGCGATGACGCCCTTGATGAAATTGCGACGCGACGGATTGTCCGGCGCATCTTGGGTCATGTTCATGTCGTCCATGCCAAGCACCTCTCGGGACAGTCTACGCCCACAGATAGTTGGAAAAGGTAATACCTATTGACAGCAGTTTCAACCTCTGATTGCGCGCGCCGCCAAACGGGGTCCGCGACAGCAGAGGCGGCGAAGGGATGGGACAGATGCCAAAAGGCACCGATCGGTCCAGAATCCGGTGGATTTGGGGCCGATCGGCAGAGTGACGACGGAGGCGATCAGGCGAGGGCGGCTGCCGAGGCTCCAGCCGTCGAACGGGCGCGGCGGACGGCCCGCGCTGGCCGACGATGCCGCTTCACCTCGCCGCGGCGCAGCTGTGCGTAATCGCGCAGCTGCCGCCGCGCCGCATCGAAGGCGTCGGTCAGCACGAGGCGGATGTCGCGGTGCACCGCCTCGACGTCATGGCGCTTCCGCCAGGTCGCCTCGTCCGAGTCCTTCACGGTGGCGTGCACGTTGGCGTCGCGCGTGACCGCCAGATCCTCGCCCGGCACGCTCAGCTCGATGCGGATACGGAAGCGGTTGCCGCGCCGATGACGACGGTGCGGGATGTCGACGACGACGCGGCACGACTGCACGTCGGTGCACGTGGCGCACAGCCGTTTCACGCGGCTCTCGATTTCAGCGGCGAGCCACGGCGTCGAGCGGGTCTTCGAGAAGGTGATCGAGATCGGCGTGCTCATGGTAGCTCCTCGCGTTGGGTGGAGCGGTGCCGGCTTTCCGCAACCTGATGCCTTCCACGATCGTGTCGTGCAAGCAGGCTGCCGCACGCTCGAGATGCGACGTTCGGCCCGGCGCAGCCGCCCGGGCGGCTCAGCGCCAGTGACGCCGTGCGAACAGCGCAACGACGCCGTACGCGAGCGGCGCCATCGCGACCAGGAGCCCGAGGGCGTCGAGCACGCCGTCGCCGATCAGCATCACGGCAAGCCCCGTGATGCTGGCGGCAGCGGCGAACCAGGGCTCGTGTGCGCTCATGAGGCGTGCGCGTGCGCCCGCGCCAGCGTCCGCGACCGCCGGCGGTCGAAGAACAGCCAGACGCCGTTGGCGGCGATGAACAGCGTCAGCAGATTGCAGGCGGTCCACAGGAGCTTGAGCGGAAGACCGCCGTAGTCGCCGAAGTGCAGCGGCTCGGCGACGAAGATCGCCTGCAGGTACGCCGGCAGATCGATCTGACGCGTGACGCCGCCGGTCCGGGCGTCGACGAGCGTCGCCTTGACGAGCCGCGCGTCGAGCCCCGAGGCGCCCACGGTGAGCACACCGTAGTGGCCCGGCGTGGTGTAGTCGGTGCCGGGATAGATCACGCTGCTCACGGTCCACCCGGCAGGCGCCTTCGCGAGGGCGGCGTCGATGGCCTGCTCCACGTCGACCGGCGGATGGCGCACGTCGACAGGCGGTCTGTCGACGAGCTCGCGGCGCACGCCGGCGAGATCGGTCAGCTGCCACACGACGATCGCGACGTTCGAGAAACCGATCAGGAAACCGGTCACGCTCACCGTGAGCGCCCAGCCGATCACGACCGCGCCGGCCAGATTGTGGAGATCCAGCTGCGTCAACCGCATGCCGCGCGAGCGTCGGATCGTGCCGAACGCGAGCTTCCTCATGTACGGCGCGTAGATGACCAGCGACGAGAGCAGCGAGAGCACCACGAGCAAGCCGATCAGCGCGCCGAGCAGGCGGCCGCCCGGCCCGAGAAACCACTCCGCGTGCAGTTCGAGCATGAACCCGGTGAAGGTGTCGGCCGGGTTCTCGCTGCCCCCGAGTCGACGTCCTGTCGCCAGGTCGAAGTAGATCAACCGCGCGCGATCGAAGCCGGTCTCCTGCGGTTCGCCGACGACGGCCAGCAACACGCCAGGATGGCCGACCGGATCGAGGCCGACGCTCAGAACGCGCTGGTCCGGCATCTCGGCCGCCAGCGTGCGCAGCGACTCCGCGATGCGCGATCCGCCGGGCTGCGACACCGGCGCCACGCCGAGCGCGCTGTCGATCTCGTCGTGGAAGATGAGGATGCTGCCCGTGAGACAGAGGACCAGGAACGGCAGCGTGGCGATCACGCTCGTCCAGCGATGCACCCAGAGGTTCACGCGGAACCAGCGGGACGTCCCGGCAGCAACGGCTTCGCTCACGCGGCCTGCTCCACCGCCGGACGGGCGCGCCGGCTCCGCAGCCACATCGAGATGCCCGACCAGAACAGCACGAGCGGCGAAAGACCGCACAGGCTGACGATCGCCGGGCCGGCGGGGCCGAACGCGGCGCCGTCGTGCGCGTCGGACAGCCACAACGAAACCGCCTCGTGGGCCGATCGTGTCGCCGGCGTGGCCTCGATCGCGACTGCGCCGCACGGCTCGTTCGCCATCAGATGCGTTTCGAGATGCCGCGCGTCGGACGATCCGGCCGCCATCACGATCTCCCAGCGGCCGCGCGCGACGTCGATCGGGTAGAGGCTCGTGACGCGTCCGCCTGGGACGATCGTGCGGGCCTGCGCAATCGCGGCGTCGACGGCGATCGGGTTGGAACAGGCGGGAAGCGTTCCCGGCGCGTCGGGCGATGGTCCGACCGTCGCGGTGATGATCGGGTCGGCCCACTCGGGCTGCACGAGCGCGAAGCCGCTGGCGACCAGCACCGTCAGGAGCGCGAGCGTCCAGATGCCGACCCAGTCGTGCAGCGGCCTCGCCTTCCGGAACGTGACGCGCCACGGGCGGCCGAGCAGCTTGCGTCCCAGCCGGGCACGCGGCGGCCACCACAGATAGACGCCGATGACCAGGAGCACCAGCGTGGCGAGCGCGGTGACACCGCTGACGATGCGTCCCACGGCGCCGGTCCACAGATCGCGGTGCAGGAAGAGCGGCGCGTACGCCGGCGAGCGGTCGACGTCGACGATGCCGAGCACGCGTCCGGTGGAGGGAGCCACCAGGACGGCGACGAAGCCCATGTTGCCGAGGCCGCCGGGCGGCCGTCCGCCGAAGATCAGCATCCCGGCGCGGCTCTGATTGTGCTCGACGTGCGGCGCCCAGACCGCGATCGGCGGTCCGAGCTCGGGAACCGCCGCACGCCCGTTCTCGATCCAGCGATCGATGGAGCCGACCGTCTCCGGCATCTCCGCCGGCGTCAGATCGCCGTGCGCCCACTCCCAGAACTGCCGCTGGAAGAACAGCGCGCTTCCGCTGACGCAGACGACCGTCAGGATCGCGCCGAGCGTCAGGCCGACCCAGCGGTGCGTCCACACGAGCGCAGCGTGCGCCGATCCGCGCACCTCAGAACCCCCAGGTCACGCCAATCCCGGCACGGCGCGGCTTCACGAGCGTCGCCACATCGTCTGCGCGCGTCGAGCCGGGCTCGAGCAGGACCGCCGCGGTGGAGTCGAGCAGGTTGTTGACGTAGACGAACAGGCGCGTGCCGCGGATCGTGTAGCCCGCCTGCCCGTTCACCACGCCGTACGGATCGACGCGCCCGAGCGGATCGTTGGTGATGCTGGAGAAGTACGAGCTGGAGCTGCGCACGTCGACCGCCGCGTCCAGCCCGCGCGCCTGGCGATACACCACGCCGGCGTTCACCGACAGGGCGGGCGACTGCGCGAGGCGGTGATCCTCGACGCCCGACCCCGGGTAGCTCGTGATCGCCGCCCGAAGCAGGCCGACGTTCAGGTAGGTCTGCCACGACGACGTGGGACGCCACCGTGCGCCGAGCTCGGTGCCGTACGTCGTCACCGCGTCGGCGTTGCGCACCACGAACGCCCAGATCGCCGGATCGGGGTTCAGGTCGAACGGGAGCTGCATGTCGGTGTAACGGCTGTAGAACACATTGGCCGTCAGGCTCACCGTGCCGTCCCGGAGGTCGGTGCGCGCGTAGCTCTCCGACGTGACGACGTGCTCGGGTTCGAAGGTGTAGCTGACGAACGGGAAATCGTACGTGAAGCCGGCGCCGCCGCCGTTGTAGCCGCGGAGGATCACCGTGCCGAGCGACAGCGTGTCGCTCGGGCGCCACTCGAGCCCGACCTTCGGGGAGAGCACGTTGTCGACGGTATCGAGGTCGATGGCGAACGGCCCGGTCGCACCCTGCCGGCGGTGATGTTCCCGTTCGAGCCGCGCGGCGAGCGTCAGCTCCAGGCGCCTGGGCAGCGCCACGGTGACCTCGCCGAACCCGGCAACGGTGTCGACGCGATCGTCGAACAGCCCGCCGCCGAAGAGATCGAGCGACTCGTCCTGCCGCGAACGGAACATGTACAGGCCGCCGAAGCCGTTGACGCGCCGGCCGGCGCTCGCGAAGCGCAGACGCGGTTCGAACATGAGCTGGTGCCCGTCGATCGCGCCGATGCCGGTGCCCGGTTCGGCCCGGCGTTCGACGTGCAGGTCGGTCCATGCCAGCGTGTGCTCGTAGCTCAGATGATCGCTGGCGCTCCAGCGGCTCTCGGCAATGGCGCTCGTCGTGGTCGGCGCGAAGACCGGCATGGCGGGAAACGCGCTCTGAAGGTCGTCGAACGGACGCGCCACGGTCTCCACCTGCGGCCCTTCGACGTCGCTGTGGGTCACGGTGATCAGCGTGGAGAATCGCTGCGCGCGATCGGGCTGGACGAGCAGCTTGCCGCGCAGCATGAGCTGCTCGAAGTGTCCCGGCGCGTCGACGCCCGCATACGGCTGGTAACCGTCCACGAAGCTGTCGCTCTCGGTGCGGTCGACCGAGAAGCGCGCAGCCACGCGGTCGGCCACGAGCGGTCCCGAGACCGCGGCCGAGACCTGCCGATCGTCGAACATCCCGGCGCCGACGCGAACCTGCGCTTCCGGCGTGAAGGTCGGATCCTTGGTCTTCACCACCAGCGTGCCGGCCATCGCGTTGCGCCCCTGCACGGTGCTCTGGGCGCCCCGGAACATCTCCACCTGCTCCACGTCCCAGAGGCCGACGTTGCCGAACACGACCTCGTTGTAGCTCGCTGGGCGTCCGTCGATCTGCACGTTGAGACGGGGCCGCGTGCCGGCGAAGAAGGCGTCGGCGCCTTGCGCAGGTCCCGTGCCGTCGGCGCCACGCACCGCCGGCGCCAGGTTGCTCGTGCCGGTCGCGGTGACGTTCGGAATCGCGGAGAAGAGATCGTTGGTGCCGTCGAGTGGCGGCCGGCGCTCGAGCATCTCGGCGTCGAACACCTCCACGCTCGCCGCCGTGTCCATCAGCGATCGCGACGTGCGGTCGCCACGAACGATGACCGACTCGGCGAGGCCGGCCAGATCGAGGGTCAGTTCCAGCGGCGGGGTGCCGGATGACACCGGCACCGTCCGGGCGAGCGGCCTGAAGCCGGCCAGCTCGGTCGTCAGCTCGTAGTCACCCGCGGCGAGATCCGGAATGCGGAACTCGCCTGCCGCATCGCTGAAGACCGTGCGCCGGGAGCCGGACGCGCCAGGGCCAGTCACGGTGACCGCCACGCCAGGAATCGCCCCGCCCGACACGTCGCGCACCTGCCCTGTCAACGCCGCCGTTTGCTGGGCACGGGCAGGGGCAGCGAACCATGGGGCGGCGAACGCGATGAGGATTGCCAGGGCGAGACGGAACAGCACACGGACCGGAGTCATAGACGACGGAGCTCCTGAGAAAGAGTGGGTCGTGAATCAGGAATAGAACTCGATCACCAGGCCGAGCTCGATCGGGAACGGGATGGCGCTCTCGTCGGGCAGCGAAACGATGCGCGCGGTGAACGCGTCGCTGTCGACCTCGAGCCAGTCCGGTTTGGCCAGCGTCTCCCCTTTCGCACGCTGCAGCCGTACGGCGTCGTGCGCGCGGCCACGGACGGAGACGAGGTCGCCGCGGCGGACGCGGGCCGACGCGACGTCGACGACGCGGCCGTTGACCGTGACGTGGCCGTGGCTCACGAGCTGGCGGGCGGCGGGAATCGTCCGGGCAAAGCCGGCCCGAAACACGATGTTGTCGAGGCGGCGTTCGAGAAGCTGCGCGAGGAGGGTGCCTGCCGGCCCCTTGCCGCGCGCCGCGGTGGCGGCAATCGCGCGCAGCTGCCGCTCGGTGACGCCGTAATGGAACCGCAGCTTCTGCTTCTCACGCAGGCGCGCGCCGTACAGCGAGGCCTTGCGTCTCGATCGCGGTCCGTGCTGGCCGGGCGGGTGCGGTCGCTTGTCGATGGTCTTGGCGGAGAGTCCAGGCAGGTTGAGGCCGAGCGCGCGCATGACGCGCAGGCGAGGTCCTGTGTAACGTGACATCCGATTTCAGTCTCCAGCGGGGCGTGTCCGATGCGGATCGGCCCGTCACGCCTCGAGCGACGCCGCCGCGCCCGGTGCGCGGCGGCGGGCCAGGAGGCAGGCGGCATCCGAGAGCATCTCCATGAAGGTCCAGTAGTCGGCCGCGCAGAGCTGCAGGACCACGTCGCCGACCGCCACCTGGACCGAGCCATCCGGGCCGGCAGCGACCGATCCGAATGCCGGCTTCAACGCCACGATCTCGCTTCGTGCAGCTCTCGGCGCCATCTCGTCCACCCTCAGGCCGATCCATCATCTCGACGTCTGCGCGGCGCAGCCGTCTCGATATTGAAATTGAGACTCAGTCTCAATGTTGTGTACTCTAACTAATTGGTCGGTCAAGCCTGAATCTGCGTATGAAGACAAGGATCTTCGGGCCGCGCGACGTGGACCGTCATGACAGGATTTCGCGACCCGAGAAGGTCCGCGAGCCGTTTCCGCAGCATTCACAGAGCACGGCCGAGGCACGACCTTTGCCGCAGTACTGGTGACGTCCAGCCCTGTCGCCGGATTCCCGGGGGTAGGCGCCGCGCGTCGCTGCCAGGAGCACAGCCATGAACGGCATCATCAAGAAGCTCACACGCGATCGCGAGTACGGCTTCATCCGTGCCGAGGACGGCGTCGACTACTTCTTCGATGCTCGCGACGTGCGCGCCACGACGGAGACTCCGTCGATCAAGGAGGGGCTCGTCGTGACGTTCCGGCCGAAGTACGCGAACCGCGGTCCACGCGCCAGCGAGATCGCCGTCGCCGCCTGACCGGGGAGCCGGGGTGGCCGGACCGTTGCATCAGCACCCTGGAAAAGGAGCCGTGCGATGAAGAAGGAGTCCGCGATCAAGCACCTCGACGCCGATCGGATCATGAAACAGGCGCGTCCGATCACCAACCAGGAAGGCCTGGAAATCCAGCCGTTCGGCCACTTGGTTCACATGCCGATCGCGCTCGACGAGCACGTGTGCCGCGAGAGCGTGGAGAACCTGAACCAGCTGCTCGCCGACACGATTACCCTACGCGACATGTACAAGAAACATCACTGGCAGGTGGCCGGGCCGACCTTCTATCCGCTGCACCTGCTGTTCGACAAGCACGCGAAGGAACAGAGCGAGTTGGTGGACACGATCGCCGAACGGATCCAGCTGCTCGGCGGCATCAGCCTCGCCATGGCGCACGACATCGCCGAGACGTCGCTGATTCCACGCGTGCCGCGCGGACGCGAGTCTGTGCCGGTGCAGATCTCCCGCCTGCTCCACGCCCACGAGCACATCCTGCGCGAAGCGCGCTCGATGGCGCGGATCGCCTCGGACAAGGGCGACGAGGGGACGAACGACCTGCTGGTCAGCGACGTCGTCCGCTTGAACGAGCTGCAGTCCTGGTTCATCGCCGAGCACGTCGTCGACGCGCCGGTCGTGAAAGCGGACGAGAGCTAAAAGAAGGCATAAAGGTGGAAAGGTGTAAGGGGGACGACCTCCTCTACACCTTCCCTTTGGACCTTTACACCTTTTCTATTGCGCTTTCGGCTGCGGCGCCACGCGCAGGTACGGCTTCTTGGTGATGAAACCGGGGAACCGCTTCTGCGCTTCCTCGTCCGACACTGACGGGACGATGATGATGTCTTCGCCCTGCTTCCAGTCGGCCGGGGTGGCCACCTGGTGCGTCGACGTCAGCTGCAGCGAGTCGATCACGCGCAGCAGCTCGAGGAAGTTGCGGCCGGTGCTCGCCGGGTAGGTCAGCGTCAGCTTCAGCTTGTTGTCGGGTCCGATCACGAACACCGATCGCACGGTGGCGGTGTCGCTCGCGTTCGGGTGGATCATGTCGTAGAGCTGCGCGACCTTCCGTTCGGGGTCGGCAATCAGCGGGTAGTTCAGCTCCGCGCCGGTGACGTCGGTGATGTCTCCGGCCCACTTGTGGTGCGAGTCGAGCGGGTCGACGCTGACGCCGATCACCTTCGTGTTGCGCTTGTCGAACTCCGGCTTCAGCTTCGCGACGGCGCCGAGCTCGGTCGTGCAGACCGGCGTGAAATCGCGCGGATGGGAGAAGAGGACCGCCCAGCTCCCCTCCTTCCACTTCAGGAAGGATTCGATGCGGCCGTCAGTCGTGTCGGCCGAGAAGTCGGGCGCCACGTCGCCCAGTCGAATGGCCATGTTCTGTGTCTCCTAGTTTGATTCCAAACGGATCGATTGTACGTCAGCGTCAGCGCGTCGCCGGCTTCTCGGCGAGCAGCCGCTCGATCTCGGCGCGCATCTCCTTCTTGCTCTCCGCGTGCACCGTCCCGGTGGCGACGCTCGCGAAGCCGGCGTGCACCGTGCGCACGCGGCCGTCGCGCGCGATCACGAACGTCGTCGGAAACGCGTTGAGGTTCTCGGCCTGCGAGATCTTCTCGGGGGCCTCTTCGGGCTCACCCACGAGGAGGAACGGGTACTCGATGCCGAACTGCTTCACGAACGCGCGGGGCCTCACGGGGTTCTTCAACTGATCGGCCTCCTCGAAGCCGAGCGCGACGATCTCGAGCCCCTTCTGGTGATACGCGCGATAGAGCTCGGTGAGGAACGGCGCCTCGTCGTGGCAGTTGGGGCACCAGCTGCCGGTGATGCTGACGAGGACCACCTTGCCCTTGAACTGCGGGTCGGTATTGGACACCAGCTTGCCGTTGAGGTCGGGATAGCTGAAGCGGAACGGCTCCGACGGGTTCTTCATCCGCGTGAACTGCGTCGGGCTGGTCGGCGTCGCCTCCTGCGCGCGCGCGTCGGTCAGCTTGAACGCGGTCAGCTTCTGGTTGCCGTTCTGCAGCAGCTGGAGGCTGCCGTCGGCGTTCTGCGTGATCTCGTACTTGACCGGCCGCGCGCCGGAGAAATGGCTGACGAGGAAGCGGCCGTTCTCGTATCGGCCGCTGAGCGTGCCGGTGTCGCCGTCGATGCGCAGGATCGTCGCCGAAATCGCGGCGCCGTTCTGCCGGACGATGAAGCGCCAGGCGGTCTCGCCTTTCGAGCTCTTCGTCGGAATACGCCACTCGCCGCCGATCTGCGGGACGCTCCCGGAGGCCGGCTTCACGGCGACGGCGCGCGTCGCGCGGAACGGGTACGCCGCCCCGCGGGTGCCGCGATCGTACTTCCCTTCGAGCCTGTCGCCGTTGAAGGTCGCGAGCAGGTGTGCGCCGTACTGGTTGAACGGCAGGTCGAGCGTCCCGTCGCGGAACGTCCCCGGCGCCGACGGCACCTTGATGTCGCCGTCGAAGAAGTAGCCGCGGTACTCGCCCCCGGTCGACACGATCTCGAACGTGAACGGGATCTCGATGGTGTTGTTCGAAACGGTGACGACGGCGTCCCACTGCCCCGCCGGCGTCGCGGTCTGCGCGTGGGTCACCCCGCTCAGCGCGAGCAGGACGACAAGGGTGCCAGTGGCCAGCCGGATAGATGACTTCATGTGAACATCCTCTGTGATGACTTCAGCCTGGAACGGCCCCGGACCCCAAAAAGAAAAGGCCCGGAGGAATGACCTTCCGGGCCTCGAAAACCGCTGTGTGAAGCTGCTCTGATCGACGTTCAGGAATGGATGCACAGCGCTGCGAGGCCGGAAGCGACTCGGCCGCAACAACACGCGCACGCTGCAATCCCCTGGTGCATTACGGATTATTTTCATGGCGGGCGCGAACGTCTGTCAAGGCGCGCCCTTTCTGGTGGGCAATCGCGGCTGCGTCGGCGCCTCCGAACCGGCCGGAAACAGGCATACTGCCGGCTGGTCTGGAGCGGAGTCCCGGCCCGGTCATCGAAGGGAGAAGACGCGCACACATGGTGAAGAAGGTCGTTGCCGGACTGGTCCTGCTGTCGATCGTGCTGGGCATTGGGCTGTCCTTCCGGGCGCGCTCGGTCCTCGCAAACGACGCGGCGCGCGAGGCGCTCGCCACGCAGCTGTCGAAGGCGATCGGGCAGCCGGTAACGGTGCAGTCGGCGCATGCGACGATCTACCCGCGCGTGACGGTCACGCTTGGCGGCGTGTCGATCGGAGCGCGCGGCGAGATCACGATGGACACGATCGACGTCGGCACCGGTCTCGGCGCGCTTTTCTCGCGGCGCATCGACGGCGCGTCGCTGCGGCTGAACGGCGCGCGCCTGACGCTGCCGCTCCCTCCGCTCGCGCTCGGGCGCCCGCTGGCGGAGCCCTCGTCTGCCGCACCGCTGCAGCTGGCGTCCCTAGACGAGGTCATGCTGAACGATGTGCAGTTGGTCAGCCGCGGACGCACGCTGCGCGGCGACATCGACGTACGCCTGCACAACGCCAACGCCGCGACGATCCGGCGGATCGCGCTGACGGCCGACAGCGCGCAGATCGACGGCACGGGAGAGATCACGAACCTCGCCGGACCGGTCGGCACGATCGACCTGAAGGCGAGCGCGCTCGATCTCGATCAGCTGATCGTGCTGGCGTCGGACTTCATGGACGAGAGCGGCGCGAACGCATCGAGCGGGACGAGCGCGACAGCCGATGCAGCCCGGAACCGCGCTACGCCGTCCGATCTGCGGGTGACCTTCTCGGCCGAGCGCGCGACGATGGCCGGCGTGTCGTTGAACGGCGTCTCGGGACAGGCGCGGCTGCAGGGGGAGGCGCTGCAGGTCGATCCGCTGACGTTCAGCCTGTTCGGCGGCTCGTATGCCGGCTCGCTCGGCGCGACGCTGGGCGACGCTCCCGCGTTCGCGTGGAAGGGGACGTTGAAGAACGTCGACGTCGCGGCGGTGACGGCGTTTGCCGGCAACCCTGGCGTGATTACCGGCCGGCTCGACGCCGACGTCGACCTGGCCGGCAGCGGCGTCGACGCGGCGGCGGCGATGAAGACGGTCCGCGGTACGGCGCGCGTCACGCTTACGAACGGCGCCGTCAAGAACCTCGCGCTCGTGAAAGCGGCGGTCGCCGCCACGTCGGCCGATCCGCAGGCTGCGATCGGATCGTCGCAGGGGCCGCACGACGAGCCGTTCTCCGAGGTCGGGGCGACGCTCGCCGTCGCCGGCGGTGCCGCGAGCACGCAGGACCTCCGCTTCGTGTCGAAGGACATCCGCCTGGACGCCGCCGGCGCGCTGAAGCTGGATGGCAGCGCCGTGCAGATCAACGGGGCGCTGGAGCTGTCGGAGGAGCTGTCGAAAGAGGCGAACCGGACGCCCCGCGGCGCCGCACCGCAGGAGGGTCGCCTCACCCTCCCGCTCACGATCACGGGCGTCGCTGGAAGGTACTCCATCCGGATCGACGCGGCACCGCGTTAGAGCACGTTCCTCGTCGTACGTAGCGCGCGGGTCTTCAGACCCGCGCGACCTCGGCCGGGTCTGAAGACCCGGCCCTACACATTGCAGAGATCCGGCCGGGTCTGAAGACCCGGCCCTACACATCGCAGAGATCCGGCCGGGTCTGAAGACCCGGCCCTACGTACGCGTATCCTCCGTACCGCTCAGAAGAAATACAGCACGCGCGCGAAGGCGGTGCTCCCCTTGTACGGCCGGTTGCCGTATCCGGTGTTGATCTCCCCGAGCCAGTCGATCCGCGGGACGCCGGTGGCGGCCGCCACGCCGACCGGACCGTTGGTGTCGATCGTCGCGAAGTCGCTGACGTCGAACTTCTCGTACGTGTAGGCGAACGCCACGCCGATGCGCCGCGTCGCGTGATACTGGAAGTCGGCCGTCAGGCGGTGCCAGCTGTTGGTGACGTTCGGCAGCGGGATGAACTGCCCGATCGCCGCGAGCGCCGGAATCCGCGGTCCGCCGAAGATGAAGCCGTTGTCGGAGTCCGAGTAGCTGTAGTCGAACCGTACGGCGCTCTTCGCCACGAGCTTCGGCAGGTTGACGAACAGATCGACGTTGTTCACCAGCTCGTCGTTCTTCAGCGTCCAGTCGCGCGACGGATCGGCGAACTGCGGGTCGGGCGGCGGGTTCGCGTTGCGCGACTTCTGGTTGCTCACGAAGCGGTCGCGCCCGTAGCTCGCCCCGAAATCGACGGCGTCGGACGGCGCGATGCCGACGGCCAGGGTCACGTTCGTGTTGTCGTTGTCGAGCAGCCCGAACTCGTGCCCCTCACCTTTGTACGTGTCGGCGCCCTTCGACACCGACGCGGTCACGTCCAGGAAGCCGACCGGCGTGACGACGACCAGCAGCGTGCCGCGGTTGCGATCGCGGTCCGCCTCGTCGTAGAACCGGAGCCCCGGCTGCGATCCGCCCTCTTCGATCGACGCCTCCGAGAAGCCCGACCCGATGCGGTCGGTGTGCTCGACGCTCGCGCGCAGCGTGACGTACTGGTTGCCGACGGTGTCGACCGACGCGCGGACGGTGTAGTCCCGCATGTCGCTGAAGGCGCGCCCCGTGCGGTTGAAGTCGTCGTACATGTACCCGAGGTTGATCGACGTGTACTTGAGCAGGTTGAAGGTACCGGTCAGATCGAACGTGTTCTGCCGGACGTCGAAGTGCTCGGTGACGCCGCCGGTCTCCTCGGGCACCGCGTCGAAGCGCACGTACTCGACCGCGTCGAACTCGGGCGTCAGGTTGCGGTGATCGTTCATGCGATAGCGCATGCGCAGGCCGAAATAGCGGTTGGGACGCGACGTCAGGTTGAACATCGCATTGACCCCGTGCACGCTGGCTTCGGCCGTCTCGCGCGGCAGCCGCGCGAGGCCCGGAAAGGCGGCGAGCACCGTCGCCCGATTGACCAGGGCGTTGGTGGTCCACGGGATCAGCGCTTCGTTCTGGTTCATCGCCGTGAACGAGACGACGCCGTTGATGGTCGTGTGCGCCGGCATCTTGTAGAGGCCGGTCGCGCTGACCGTGTTCATGCTGTTGCTGGGCGGCATCGACATGCGGCCGAGCGCCGAGCCATTGCCGTTGCTGTACCCGCTCGGATCGAACGGGCCGCCCGGCGGGAGCAGCCCGTTGTCGAAGTCGGTCGCCCGGATCGGGTTGTCCCACAGGACTTCCTTGATCTTGTTGTCGAAGAACGACGCCTCCCAGCCGACGCGCACCATGCCTTCCGGCCGCACGTACTCGAGGGCGGCCGACAGGTCGTTGGTGCGGTTGTCGAGCGGGATCGGCAGCTCGTTGGCGTTGTTGAACGCGAACGACATCCCGAACGGCTGGTTGCCGCTCTTCCTCGTGCTCGCGAAGGTGGCGTTGACGGCGAGCTCGCGGTTGATGTCGTAGGCGTAGCTGGCGCCGAAGGTGTCGCGGCGCGACTTCAGGTCGAACGGCTGCGCGAGGTCGACGTAGATCGATCGTGTCGCCAGGTTCGCGGCCGTCTGCGGCACGCCGACGACGCCCGGCGCCTTGTTCTGCACCGCCAGCCGTGCCGCCGCGTCGAGCGTGAACACGCCGGTCGCCGTTTCACGCCACGGCGTGGACGTCAGGTAGCTGTAGTTCAGCGGCGTCGAGTCGAAGAAGCCGCTGATCCGCGACGTGCCGTTCGTGTAGTGCGCGTAGTAATACTGGTCGCGGTAGCCGATGTTGCTGGCCCCGAACCCGTACCTGTAGGTGTCGGTGTCCTTCCCGAACTGGATGCGCGAAAAGGTCCCGTCGCGCAGGTCGCGGTACCGCTCGTACCGCGCGGAGTCGCCGGTCATCGTGCCGGCGCGGATCCCGAGGTCGACGATCCCCGCGGGCGCTTCCGTGGCAGGCTGCTGCGCGTGCGCGAGAGGCGCGGAACAGAGCAGCGCTGCCGTCCAGATCATCAGCGTGGTGCGCATGTGCATCTCTCCTCGCTACCGCAGGAACGCTTTGCCCGTCGGCGCGTTCGATCCGTGAATCTGCTGATGGCAGACGGTGCACGAGCGGCCGAAGATCTTGTTGCCGTTCGTCGAGTTGCTCAGCAGGAACCCTTCGTAGACCGTTGGAGGATGCCGCGAGGTCACGTGGCACCGCTGGCAGAGGAACGGCTGCTTCGCCTGCAGCATGCGGTCGTTGTTCGAGCCGTGCGGATCGTGGCAGGTGATGCAGGAGTTCGCCACCGGCGCGTGCTCCCAGAGAAACGGGCCGCGCTTCTCGGCGTGGCAGCTCGTACATGACTCGTCGACCGTCGCGCCGGTCTTGAGCAGCTTGACGTTGGTCGATCCGTGCACGTTGTGGCACGACGCGCAGGCGAGCTTGCCCTCGCGCACCGGCATGTGATTGAAGCGATGCTGGCGGTTGGTGACGTTGCGGTGGCAGGTCGCGCACTGCTCGGTCTCGTTCGACGCCTTGAGCAGCTTCTCGCCCTTCGAGGCGTGGACGCTGTGGCAGGAGATGCAGCCGACGTTGCGCTGGTCGTGCTGACTGCCCGACCAGAGCGCGTGCGTGCCGCGATCGTGGCAGGTGACGCAGTACTCGCTCGCCTCCTGCGCCTTCAGCTGGCCGAGGCGGACGATCTTGCTGGTGTCGCCGCCGGCCTCGGCGTGCGCCTTGCCGGGTCCGTGGCAGCTCTCGCACCCACGGCCTGCGGCCGGCGTGCGCGGATTCGAGACGAGGGCGTGCGAGCTCCCCTTGTAGTCCTTGTCGTCGTGACAGGTCACGCACGTGTCCTGTCCGACGTACTCACTCGGATCGGCGGCCTGCACCGCCGCCGTGCGGGCCGGTTTCGCGGCCGTCGATGCGGTGGCCGGAACGGAGCAGGCGGCGACGGCGAGGCCGGCGACGAGGAACGCCAGTCGGGCGTGTGAACGAGAGCGGGTCGGCAGCATGAACATCGCTCCTCCGCATCGCGCCACACCCTCCGCGGGTGGACGCGCGTGCGGTTGCCCACGGGTATCGCAAGCGATGGTCCAACCGAACCGTGCACGTTCGCGCCGACGGCGCGCCGCGATTCCTTCGAAAAATCCCGCGCGCGACGGCGAATCGGCGGGTGCGGCGAACCGGCGCCGCCAGCTTCCCGCGAGGCGGCTTCAGGCAGGCGCCGGATTTCCGGCGGTGGAGATCGGGCGGGAAAAGCGGCGTCGGCGGTGACGTATGATCACGCGCACATGTATCCGACCGTCCTCCTCATTCACAACTGGCTTCGCTGGTTCACGCTGTTGATGTGCGTCGGCGCGATCGTGTACGCGTCGCGGCCCGTGAGACCAGGTGCGACCGACCTGCCCGGCAAGACCTGGGACACGTACCTGATGCTCGCCGTCGATCTGCAGATGTTGACCGGGATGATCCTGTATTTCGGGTTGAGCGATATCACGAAGGCGGCGATGGAGAACTATGCCGCGGCGATGCACGATCCGGTGGTGCGCTACTGGGGCATCGTGCACGCGGGGGCGATGTTCGCGGCGCTCTTCACGGTGCGCGCCGCGCGCGTGCTGGCGCTCAACGCGCCGACGCGCGAGGTGGCGCAGCGCCGGCGGCTGACCTGGTTCGTGATCTCGACGATCGTGATCCTCGCGGCGACGCCGTGGCCGTTCCTGTCGAACGGCCGGCCGCTGTTCCGCTTCTAGAGGGACCGGTGTGACGTCCGGCTGAAGCCGGACGCCCACACTCAGATCGATCGACCGCTTACCGTCCGGTCGCGGTCGGCCAGACGACGCCCATCTCCTTGCGCGGCACCGAGCCGACCCCTTTCGCGACGAACTTCTGCACCCGCCGCCCCTGGTAGGTCTCGGTCGTGTACAGGTTGCCCTTGGAGTCGATCGCGATGCTGTGAATCGCGTAGAACTGGCCGGGGTAATGGCCCCCCTCCCCGAAGTTGTACAGCTCCTGCAGCGACTGCCGGTCGATCACGCGGATCTTCGAGTTGCGGCCGTCGGACATGAAGATGTACTTCTGCTCCGGATCCTTCGAGAAGGCGACGTCCCACACCGACCCGTCGCCGAGCGAGTCCTTCTGGTACTGCTGCTCCTTGACGAACTTGCCGTCCTTCGTGAACACCTGCATGCGATCGTTCACGCGGTCGCAGACGTACACGAAGCCGTCGTTCGACAGGTCGGCGCAGTGCACCGGGTTGCGGAACTGCTGGACGAGCGGCGCGTTCGGGTTGTAGCGGCCGAGATCGGCGTCATCCGGCTTGTTGCCGTACGCGCCCCAGAACCGCTTGAACTGCCCCGTCTCGCTGTCCATCACGACGACGCGCTTGTTGCCGTAGCCGTCGGCGACGTACACCTCGTTGTTCTTGTCGTCGACGAAGACCTTCGCCACCTGGAAGAAGTGATCGGTGGCGTTGCTGTCGGCCTTGACCCCCTTGCGGCCGAACTGCTTGACGAACTTGCCGTCGCGCGTGAACTTGAGGACGAGGCCGTCGGTCCCGCCGTTGCCGCCGATCCAGACGAACCCTTCGGTGTCGACGTAGATGCCGTGGTTCGAGTCGGGCCAGTCGTAGCCCTGGCCCGGCCCGCCCCAGGCGTGCACGACGTTGCCCGCCTGGTCGAACTCGATGATCGGCGGCGCCTTCTTGCAGCACTCGCCGGTCGGCGGGGTCTGATCGGCGGCCGACTCGATCGGGTCGAGCGAGTCGTTGCGGTGAATGATCCAGACGTGATCCTGGTTGTCCGCCCAGACGCCAATCGTCTGCCCGATGTACCACCCGTTGGGCAGCGGCCTGGGCCACATCGGATCGACCTCGAAGCGCGGCGCGGTGATCCCGCTGCCGGCCTGGGCCAGCGCCTGCTTCTCGAACAGGCGCTCGCCGATGCCGAGCGCGGCGAAGAGGGCGATGAATCCGGCTCCGATGAACACGTTGCGTCGCTTCATGGCTACCTCCCCGTCACAAACTTCTGCACGCGCTTGCCGTGGTGCTGCTCGCCCGTGTACAGGTTGCCGCGCGAGTCGACCGCGACGCTGCCGACGGCGAGGAATCGTCCCGGCTGCCGGCCTCCCTGGCCGATCGCGCCGACCTCGGCCAGCGAATCGCGCTGCAGGATGCGAACCTTCTTGTTCTGCCCGTCGGCGACGAAGAGGTACCGCTGCTGCGCGTCGTTCGAGAACGCGACGTCCCAGACCGAGCCGAACGAGGAGACGGCGCCGAACTGCCCGGCGACGACCGCGCCGAGCGTGTTCTTCGCGACGACCCCTTCCTTCACGAACTTCCCGTCCTTCTGGAACACCTGGACGCGGTTGCTCGTGCGGTCGCAGACGTAGACGAGGTTGCCCTTCGAGATGTCGATGCAGGTGACGTCGCGGAACTGCCGCGCCGCCGGCGCGTTCGGATCGTAGGGCCCCGGATCGGCACCCGGCTTCTCGCCGTAGGCGCCCCACGCGCGCTTGAAGCGGCCGGTCTCGCTGTCGAACACCGCGACGCGGCGGTTGCCGGTATCGGCGATGTAGACCTCGTTGGCGGCGGCGTCGATGGCCACCGCGGCCGGCCTGTTCAGGCTCTCGTCACCGGTCGTCTGCCCCGGCTTGCCGATCTGCAGGGCGAACTGGCCGCTCTTCGAGAACTTCAGGACGTGCGCATCGGCCGGAGGTGGTGTCGCGCCGCCTGCCGCGCCCGGGCCGGCGGCGCGGCCGCGGCCGGCGCTCGGCGGAGGCGTCACCAGGCCGGCGGCGGTGATCCAGACGTTCCCCTTCGCGTCGACCGCCAGGCTGCCGGGAGACTGCGGCCAGTTGTAGCCCTGGCCGGGCCCGCCGAAGTTCGAGACGACCTTGCCCGCCTGATCGAGCTCGAGGACGAACGGCGCGGCGGTGCAGCAGACGCTCGAGGTCGGCGTCGCCAGCATCATCCCCTTCTCGTTCGATTCGAGCGAGTCGGCGCCGCGATGCACGACCCAGATGTGATCCTGACCGTCGACGGCGACGCCGGTGATCGACCCGAAGACCCAGTGGTTCGGCAGCGGCTGCGGCCACAGCGGGTCGACCTGATAGCTGGGCGCGGCCGCACCGCGGCCTTGCGCGAGGACCGATGCGCCCGGAGACGCCAACGCGAACGCGCCGGCCACCGCAAGCGCGCCGGCGGCGACGCCGACACTCGAGATTCCCTTCATACCCCTACTCCTCCGTAGGTGACCGATGACGGTCGTTTGGGGCAAAGACTCCGCAGGAGGGGGCAGTATATAAAAAAAGGCGCGGGATCCTTTCGAATCCGGCGCCTTTTTTTAGGCTTACGGCTCAGGGCTTACGGCTCAGGGCTCGAGGCGTGAAGCCGCGAGCCTGAAGCCATGAGCCTTCAGCCGACAAGCGTCAGACGTTACCGCGTGGTCGGCCAGACGATGCCCTGGTTTTCCTTCGTGACGGGGCGGAGGCCCTTGTACACGAACTTCTGCACGCGCTTCCCCTCGTAGGTCTCGGTCGTGTAGATGTTGCCCTGCGAGTCGGTCGCGATGCTGTGCACGGCGTAGAAGCCGCCAGGCTGGCGGCTGCCGTCGCCGAAGCTGGTCAGGATCTCGAGCGAGTTGCGGTCCATCACGTAGACCTTCTCGTTCGAACCGTCGGCCAGGTAGATGTAGCGCTGCTGCGGGTCCTTCGAGAAGGCGATGTCCCACACCGCGCCGTCGCCGAGGGTCTTCGGCTTGATGCGCTGTTCCTTGACGAACTTGCCGTCCTTCGTGAAGACCTGGATGCGGTCGTTCACGCGGTCGCAGACGTAGACGAACCCGTCGTTGGACGGCTCGGCGCAGTGCACCGGGTTGCGGAACTGGCGGATGAGCGGCGCGTCGGGATTGTAGCGGCCCATGTTGGTGTCGTCCGGCTTCTCGCCGTAGGCACCCCAGTAGCGCTTGATCTTGCCGGTATCGAGGTCGATGACCGCGACGCGCTTGTTGCCGTAGCCGTCGGACACGTAGCCTTCGTTGGCCTTCTCGTCGAGCGAGATCTTGGCGACCTTGTTGAAGGCCCAGGTGTCGTTGCTGCCGGCGTGCGCGTACGCGAAGCCGAACTGCTTGACGAACTTGCCGTCCTGGGTGAACTTCAGGATCTGGCCGTCGTTGCCGCCGTTGCCGCCGATGTAGACGTTGCCCTTCGAGTCAGGCGTGATGCCGTGATTCGACTCGGGCCACTCGTAGCCCTGGCCGGGGCCGCCCCAGCCGGCCACGAAGTCGCCGGTCTTGCCGTCGAAGACCATGACGGGCGGCGCCGCGACGCAGCACTCGGACATCGGAGGATTCTGGGCCGCGTAGATCTCCTTGCGATCGAGGCTCGCCGCTCCACGATGAATGATGTAGACGCGGTCCTTGTTGTCGACGCCAACGCCGATGACGTTGCCGTACAGCCAACCCTTGTTGAGCGGCTTGGGCCACATCGGGTCGACTTCGAAGTACGGCGCCTGCACGCCAGCCCTGCTCTGCGCGGCAGCCGCCTTTTCCATCATGCTCTGCGCAACGCCGAGCGTCGCGAGCGCGCCGACGAAGGTCACGCCCACGACAAGATTTCTCTTGCTCATACCACTCATCCTTTAGCCTCCGGCTCTCCCCAAAGCGACGCGGTGGAGGGCGTAAGTATACATAACTCGTCGAGCCTTGCGAACCAGAAGCCATCCCACTATCCTTGAAGCCTTTAGGAATCACACATGCCAGGGTGGAGTGTCCCCGTGCGGCGATGGGCCGCCGCCTGCCTCGTCGCCGCCGCGTTCGCGCTGCCGGCGATCCTGTCGGCGCACGAGATTCCGAGCGACGTCACGATCCAGAGTTTCGTGAAGGCCGAGGGCTCCCGGATGACGCTCCTCGTGCGCGTGCCGCTCATCGCGATGCGCGACATGACCTGGCGCTACAAGGCGCAGGACGTGCTCGATCTCGAGCGCTCCGCGCAGGCGCTCCACGACGCGGCGACGCTCTGGGTCGGCGACGACGTGTCGGTCTGGGAGGGGGACACCAAGCTCGAGCCGCAGACGCTGGCCGCGGTGCGCGCCACGCCCTCCGACGATCGCTCGTTCGAGAGCTACGATTCCGCGCTGTCGCTGCTCAGCGCGCCGCAGGCCGACGTCGACGTGCCGGTGCCCAGCGGGTACCTGGACATGCTGTTCACGTATCCGATTGCGTCGGCCGGCTCGCGCTTCGAGATCGACCCGCGCTGGGCCCGTCTCGGCGAGCGCACGATCACCGTCGTCCGGCTGCTGCTGCCCAACGGGGCGGTGCGCGCCTTCGAGTTCGAAGGCAACCCGGGACGCGTCGCGCTGGATCCGCGGTGGTGGCAGGCCGCGTGGCGCTTCGTGAAGCTCGGGTTCGAGCACATCCTCGACGGCACCGATCACCTGCTCTTCCTCTTCTGCCTGGTGATCCCGTTCCGCAAGTTCCGCTCGCTCGTCACGATCGTCACCGCCTTCACCGTCGCCCACTCGATCACGCTCATCGCGTCGGCCTACGACCTGGGGCCCGACTCGCTCTGGTTCCCGCCGCTCATCGAGACGCTGATCGCGACCTCGATCGTCTACATGGCGCTCGAGAACATCGTCGGCGCCAACCTGCACCGGCGATGGCTGATCACGTTCGGCTTCGGGTTGGTGCACGGGTTCGGCTTCTCGTTCGCGCTGAAGCAGACGCTGCAGTTCGCCGGCTCGCACCTGCTGACGTCGCTGCTGTCGTTCAACATCGGCGTCGAGCTCGGGCAGCTGCTCGTGCTGCTGCTGATGATCCCGGTGCTGGATCTGCTCTTCAGCCGCGTGGTGCAGGAGCGGCTGGGGACGATCATCCTCTCGACCCTCGTCGCGCACACGGCGTGGCACTGGATGACGGAGCGCTACGGCGTCTTCATCCAGTACGACCTGTCGCTGCCCGAGATCACGCCGGCCTTCATCGCGGAGATGCTCCGCTACGCCATGGCGATCGTCGCGCTCGCGGCGATTCTGTGGCTGATTTCGGTGTTCACCAAAGGTCGGGACGAATCGGAAGCGACCTCGTAGGCACGCTTTCGTCACCACCAACGAACTTCATCACGAAGGCGCGAAGGACACGAAGGTTCACGAAAATCCCAAGGGATCTTCGTGTGTCTTCGCGTGCTTCGTGCCTTCGAGATAGGAGAGTGGCGCGTGCCCAGGCTGGAGCCTGAGCCTTGAGCCTTACCGCGGCAGCACGAACGCGCGCCCCTGACGGTAGCCGTCGCGCCGTTGGGCGATCGCCTCGGCGTTCGACGGCTTCAGCGCGAGCGCGGCCTCGGCGGTCTGCACCGCGCGCTCGAAGTCGCCGTTGGCCGCCTGCGCCGCGGCCAGCACGTCGAGCGCGCCGGCGTCGGCCTTCCCCGTCAGCGCCACCGCCCGCTCGGCGAGCCGCTGCGCGAGACCGGGATCGCGAATCGCCTCCTGCGGCGCGCCGGCCAGCAGCCACGCGAGGTCGACCAGCGGGCTCGCCGAATCGGGCGAGAGCTGCACCGCCTGCTTGAGATGCCTCACCGCGTCGGGCGTCTTCCCCTGCCGCAGCGCGACGATGCCGGCGTTGTAGTGCGCCTGCGCGTTCGACGGATCGAGACGGATCGCTTCGGCAAGGTGCGTCATCGCGTCGGCGAACTTCCCCGCCTGCATGAGGATGCTCGCGAGGTTGTTGTGCGCCTGCGGGTAGTCCTTCCGCAGGACGAGCGCCCGCTCGTACTCCGCCGTGGCGCGGTCGTACTCGCCGGCGACCGTCAGCGCCGTCCCCAGATTGAAGTGCGCGGCGGCGCTCTCGGGAACCAGATCGACGGACGCCTGGAAATGGCGCACGGCGTCCTTCGGCCGATTCAGCTGCAGATAGAGCGACGCCACGGTGTCGTGCAGCGCCGCGCTCTCCGGCTCCGACGCGATCCAGCGCTCGTAGCCGATCGTGTCCTCGGTCATCACCTTCGGACCGAACTGCGCGTTCAGCTGCTGGAGATCGCGGTCGTTGCGCGTCAGCACCTGGATCCAGAGATCCCCCATCTCGTCGGCCGATCGCTGTCCCCAGTAGACGCGACGGGGCGGCTGCACCGGATTGCGCGGGTTCTCCGCCGAGTTGTCGTACGTGTAGCGCATCTGCAGCCGCGTCCCCTTCGGCAGCCAGAACGGCTGCACGTAGCGGTACACGTGCTGCCAGCGGAAGTCCCAGTTGCGGATGTGGATCAACGGACGCACCGAGCCGTCGGGCAGCTGCGCGAAGCCGACGATCTCCTTCGCGCGGTAGTGCGCGTGCGGCTGCACCGCCTGCACCTCGACATCCACCGGCGTCACGAACGAATCGGTGATGACGTAGTTCGCCTCCCCCGGCGGGATGTCGATGCTCTGCCGTCCCAGCCGCAGCATGGCGGGCGTACGCTCCGGCGGATCGGCTCCGAAATAGAACCCGATCGTCGGCTGCACCGGCTCCGGCTTTCCGCTCGGCTGCATGTGCAGCTCGACGACGAGATCGGTGCCTGGCTCGAGACGCCACGCCAGCCCCTTCGGCAGCAGCGGCGGGACCTGCCCCGGCGTCCACCCGAGGAAATGGCCGTCTGGGTACACCGCGGCGTTCGCGATCAGCCCGTCGTATCCCGGCGCCGGATCGGCCTCGTCGAACGCGCGCGAGGCGCCGCTGCGATCGATGCGGATGTTGGCGTGGTGGACGACCCGCGGATTGCCCGGGTGAAACTCCATGCCGCGCACGTACCTCAGCCGGTCGACCGGAAGCCGCAGCACGAAGATGCGGAAGACGTCGCTGCCGTCCGGCTGCAGCGTGTACGCCGGCGTCTGCACCACGAGATCGGGCGTTCCGAGCTGCCATCCGTCGGTCCACACCGGCGTCGGCGGCAGATCCTTCGCGTCCCCCTCGGCCGCACCGGTCGACGCCCACCGCTGCAGGGTCTCCAGCTCGCGGCCGGTCAGACGCGGCTGCCCGACGAATTCGCCGCCGTAGTCGGCATCCGCCTGCCACGGCGGCATGAAGCCCGATTTGGTCACGGTAGCGATCTGCGTCGCGTGCGCCCGCGCGCTGGCGTAGGTGAGCAGCGTGAACGGCGCCGCCCCGGTCGGACGATGACAGACGCCGCACTTGGAGAAGAGGATCGGCGCGACGTCGCGCGTGTAGGTGACCTCCTGCGCCGCCGCCGATCGCGCGAGCAGCATCAGCGCGGCAACCATCACGAGCCGGAGGCTCCGTGTCATTGCACGAAGTCCGCGATGTAACAGCCGACAGCGGGCGCCGACGCGACCGCAGGCGCGCGGCCGTCGACGACCGCCGTGAGCGCGTCGAACAGATCGCGGCGGGTCGCCTGCGGACGCTCGACGCCGAGGCTCACGAACCGATCGTCGATGCGGCCGTGATACACGAGCGTCCGCGATCGATCGAAGACCGCCGCCTCCGGCGTGATCGTCGCCCGACCGAGCTTGACGAGATCGTGCCGCGGATCGAGCAGCGCGTGCACCGGATACGAGAACGCCTTCACGTGATCGCGGACCGCGGCGGGCGTGTCGTACGGATTCGGATACACGAGCCAGAACGCGACGTTCTTCGGCGCGAACGCCGCGTGCAGCCGCTGGACGTCGGGCGCGTACCGGTTCGACACCGGGCAGTCGACGCTCGCGAACAGGAAGACGATCGCGGCGCTGTCCTCGGCGGCGAGGAACGGATCGACGAGGCGGCCGTCGGGATCCGCGAGCACGACGGAAGGACGTTCCGTCGCGGCGGCGAGGGCGTCGGCCGACGACCGTGCCGCGCCGGCAATCAGCAGCGCCAATGCGGCCAATGCGGCCGCCATGCGCGTCCGCGTGAGGAACATGGATCGATTCTAGCGGGATTTCGCCCTGAGCGGCCGACTACGGCACCTCGGCGCTGCCTCGCGCCGCTTCTTCGTACGCGGCAAGCCGCTGCCGGATCTCCGCCGCCAGCGCATCGTTCTTCGCCGCGAGCGCGCGCTGCAGCGCGAGCTGTGCCGTGCGCGCGGCGAGGTCGATCCGCCCGTCGGCCGCATACGCCGCGGCGAGGACGTCGAGCGCCGCAGGATTGCTCCCTTTCGCCGCGCGGTTGGCTCCGTCCGCCAGCTTCACCGCCTCGCCCGGATTGCGGACGTCGGGCTCGGTGGCCAGCAGCCATGCGAGATCGAGCGTGAACATCAGGCTGTCTGGCCTCGCCGCGACCGCACGGCGCCACTGCTGCACCGCCTCGCGCGGCTGCCCGCTGGCAATCAGCGCCCGTCCCAGGTTGTAGAGCGCGTCGGGGTTGTCGGGACGCGTCCGCAGCGCCGCTCTGAACTCCGCGGTCGCCTCGGCAACCGCGCCGCGTGCCAGCAGCAGGCGACCGAGGTTGTTGTGCGCGGCGGCATGGCTGGGGCGCGCGGCGAGCGCCGCGCGATACTGCGCCTCGGCTTCCGCGGAGCGGCCGCTCGATTCGAGCGCGATCCCGAGATTGTTGTGTGCTTCGGCGTACTCGGGACTGGACGCGATTGCGCGCTGGAAGCGCGCGATCGCGTCGCCGGTCCGATTCTCCGCCATCGCGATCACCCCGAGGTTGTAGTGCGCCATCGCGAGATCCGGGTTCGTCCGCAGCGAGGCTTCGATCTGCGCCACCGCCTCGGGGATTCGTCCCATCTGCACGTACGCCACACCCAGCGCGTTGCGCCGCTCTGCATCGCCGGGAACGTCGGCGACGTGCTTCTCGAGCCCGGCGACGTCGGTGAGCAGGTTCTTGCGCGCGATCTCGGCGCGCAAGCGCGCGGCGTCTCCGGTCGACGCCGGCAGCACCTGGACGAGCAGTTCGCCCATCTCGTCGCGCGTCTGCGAACCGAACCGCACGCGCTGGGGCGGGCTCGACGGATTGCGCGGATTCGACGCGGAGTTGTCGTACCCGTACCGCATCTCGATCGTGGTGCCGCGCGACAGCGCCACAGGCCGCGCGTAGGCATACTCGTCCTGCCAGTTGAAGTTCCAGCTCGGAATGTGGAGCAGTGTCTGCACGCGGCCGTTCGGCTCGCGTGCAGACACGAGCATGTCGCGCGCGAGGTAGTGCGCGTGCGGGTAGACGCTGAGCGCCGTCACGTCCGCCGGCAGCGTGAAACGGTCGACGACTTCGTAGCCGGCCTCGCCGGCAGGGATGTCGATCGTCTTCGATCCGAGACGGACCATCACCGGCGTCGTCGAAGGCGCGGTGTCGGTGAGGTACAACCCGATCGACACCTGCACCTGTTCGATCCGTCCCGTCGGCTTCAGGTGCAACTGCACCACGACGTCGGTCCCAGGCTCGAGCGGCCAGGGATACGCCTCCTGCGACGGCATCTTGCCGGGCGCCCACCCGAGGAAGTGGCCGTCCGGAAAGCGTGCACCCGGAACGTCCATGCCGCCGAACCCGGGACCGGGATCCGCCTGGTCCAGGCGGCGGATGTCTCCGGTGTCGTCGAGCAGCATGCGCGCGTGATGGACGACGCGTGCGTTGCCCGGACGGAACTCGAGCGCGCGCACGAAGCGGCGATCCGCAAGCGGAATCGGCAGGACGAAGTTGCGGAACACGTCCGGGCCGTCGGCCGGAACGGCGAACGCCTCCGGCATCGACACGATCAGGTCGGGCGCGCCAAGCTGCCAGCCGCCGTCGAACGCCGGCGCCGGCGGCTTCGCGTCCTCGGGCCCCTCGAGCAGCCCGTCTTCGATCCACTGCTGGATCGTCGCGATCTGCCTGGCTGACAGCCGCCGTTCGCCGACGAACACCCCATCCTCCGACTCCGGCTGCCACGGCGGCATCACGTGCGTCGCGACCGCTGTCGCAATCAGGCGGGCGCGCTGCCGCACGTCCTGGTATGTCAGCAGGCTGAACGGCGCCGATTCGCCGGGACGATGGCAGACGGTGCAGTTCGCGTAGAGGATCGGCGCGACGTCGCGATTGAACGTGACCGGCTTGCGAGCCTGCCAGGCCGACGCCGGCCGCATCGCCGCGCCGAGCGCCGCGACGATGGCCACCGCCGCGCACAGCACCACCGCGGAACGTGCAATCGCGGGGCGGACGGCTCGGTGCAGCGGCAACGGACCTTCTTACCGCGCCACGGCCTGATGCTGTTGATAGAGGGCCAGCCGCTCGCGCATGTCGTTGGCCAGGAGCTGCTGCCCCGTCGCATCGGCCAGCGCAATGCCGGCGTTCACGACCTGCAGCGCCTTGTCCCACTCGCCGAGCGCGGCGCAGGCGGCCGCCATCGCGTCGAGCGCCTGCGGATCGCGTCCGCCGCTGATCTGCCGGGCGCGCTCGGCAAGCGCGAGCGCCTGTCCCGGCCTGCGGAGATCCGCGCTCGCCGACGTCGCGCGGATCCAGGCGAGACCGGTCAGCGCGGGGACCGAATCGGGCTGCAGCTGCAGCGCCTGTTCGAACACCGACGCGGCCTCGGCCGCGCGGTTCTGGAGCAGCAGCAGGCGTCCGAGATTGCTGCGCGCCTCCAGGTTCTCGGGCCGCAGCTCGAAGGCGCGGCGGTAGTGCGCCGCCGCTTCATCCAGCCGTCCCGCGACGTGCAGCATGGCGCCGAGGTTGTTGTGCGCCTCGGCATGCGAGGGGTCGAGCCGGACCGTCGTCTCGTACTCGCGCAGCGCCTCGGGATACCGGCGCAGCATCGAGAGCGCGAGCCCGAGGTTGTAGTGCGTCGGCGCCGACGCGTCGTTCAGCTGCAGCGACTCCTCGAAGTACCGCGCCGCCTGTTCCGGCTTGCCGTCCTGCAGGTAGAGCAGCGCGACCGCGTCGTACCGAAGAGGGTTGTGGCGATCGCTCTCGAGGATCCGGAGATAGGCGGCGATGTCCTCCGCTCGCGTCTTCCTCGCGATGTCGTTGCCGAGCAGCGCGACATCCTCGTTGCGCACGGGAACGAGCTGTACCCAGAGGTCGCCCATCTCGTCCGTCGTGTTCTGCCCCCAGACGATGTGCCGTGGCGGGTGGAAGGGGTTGCGCGGGTTCGCCGGCGAGTTGTCGTACGTGAACCGCATCCGGATCGTGCTCCCCTTCGGAAGCGTCAGCGGCGCCGCGAAACGGTAGACGTCCTGCCACCGGAAGTCCCAGTCGCGGATCGCGATCAACGGACGCGCCGTGCCGTCGGGCAGCAGGACGTCGGACACGACCTCGCGACCGAGATTGTGTGCGTGCGGTTGAAGCGCGAGCAGCTGGGCGTCGACCGGCAGCACGTAGCTGTCGGCGATCTGGTACGCCGCCTCGCCCGGCGCGATGTCGATCGTCTCGGACCCGAGCCGCAAGCCGAGCGGCGTGCGCGCCGGCGGCTCGCTGGTGAAGAACAGGCCGACGCTGACCTGGATCGGCTCGGGCCGGCCGGTCGGCTGCATGTGGAGCTGGACGATCAGATCGCTTTGCGGTTCGAGACGCCACGGCATGCCGTCGGGCGACGGCCGCGGGTGCTGACCCGGAGTCCACCCGAGCATGTAGCCTGCCGGGTACGCCGCGTCGGGCACCATGCCGCCGACGTAACCCGGCTCGGGATCGGCCGCGTCGAGCCGCCGCGAGGAGCGCGTGCGATCGACGCCGATGTTCGCGTGGTGCACGCCGCGCCCGTTTCCCGGCCTGAGCTCGAGGGCACGCACGTATTGCGCCGACGCCGTGTCGATCGGCAGCACGAAGGTCCGGAAGACGTCGGGGCCGTCCGCCCTCAACACGTACGGCGCCTCCATTGTCACGACGAGATCCGGCGTGCCGAGCTGCCATCCTGAGGCGAACGTGGGAGTCGGCGGAAGATCGCGCGGGTCGCCTTCAGGTCCGCCCGCCGCCGCCCACTGCTGGATCAGCGCGATCTGGGCGTCGGTGAGGGAGCGATCGTCGAGGAAGACGCCGCGCGGTCCATCGGGCTTCCACGGCGGCATTAGCCGGCGCTGCGTCGCGTCGGCAACCAGCGTCATGCGCTGCCGCACGTCGCGGTAGGTCTGGAGGCTGAAGGGGGCGACCTCGCCCGGGCGATGGCAGGTGGTGCAGTGCGCGAAGACGATCGGCGCGATGTCGCGCGTGAACGTCACCGGTTCGGCTGCCTCCAACGGCGCCGCCAGCAGACATGCGACGACCAGGGCACGAACAAGCCGGATGTTCATGAACGGGGCTCGCCACTATCATACTGTCCATACTGTCGTAGTGTCCGGCTTCAAGCCGAACGTTTCGTAGTGTCCGGCTTCAGCCGGACGTTTCGTAGTGTCCGGCTTCAGCCGGACGTTTCGTAGTGTCCGGCTGAAGCCGGACCCGCCCAACGCATGCCCAACCCGTCGAGCTCGGAAGAGCGCCCCGCACAGCGCGGTGCCACCCGTTTCGCCGCGCGCGCGGCGGCGATCTTCGCCGTCGCGCTGCTCATCCGGCTGCTGCACGTCTGGCAGCTGTCGCGGTCGCCGTTCTTCGACGCGCTGCTCGGCGACGCGCACGGCTACGACGAGTGGGCCCGGCGCATCGCGGGCGGCGAGTGGATCGGAACCGACGTCTTCTACCAGGCGCCGCTCTACCCGTATTTCCTCGGCGTCATCTACTCGCTCTTCGGCCACAGTCTCGTCGCGGTGCGGATCATCCAGGCGATCGTCGGCGCCGGGGCGTGCGCGCTGGTCGGGCTCGCCGGCGCACGCTTCTTCTCTCCTCGCGTCGGCACGATCGCCGGCGTCGCGCTCGCCCTCTACGCACCGGCGATCTTCTTCGACGCGCTGATCCAGAAGTCGGTGCTCGACCTCTTCTTCCTCACGCTGTCGCTCTGGCTGCTCGGCGGCCTGGTCGACGAACCGCGGACGCTGCAACGCTGGCTCGCGCTCGGGCTCGCGATGGGCGGCCTGAGCCTGACCCGCGAGAACGCGCTCGTCTTCGTCGGCGCCATCGCCGGATGGGCGCTGACGCGCGGGGTGACGCACGCCGTCAACCGGACGGACGACCCGACCGGTGTGGCGCCCGGCTTCGCTGGTGTGGCGTCCGGCTTCAGCCGGACGCGCGCCAAATCCGGCATCGGTCAGACGAATGCGGGATCCGGCTCCGCCCGGACCAAGGACAAATCGCGGAAATCGGCACCCGTTTCCCAGGAACATCTTCTTTCGCTCCAGCAGCGCGCGACATTCGTCACCGCGTTCGTCGCCGGCCTCGCGATCGTGCTGCTGCCGGTTGCAGTCCGCAACTACGCCGTCGGCGGCGGCTTCTACCTGACGACCTCGCAGTTCGGCCCGAACTTCTACATTGGCAACAACGCTCAGGCCGACGGGACCTACGCGTCGCTGCGCTTCGGCCGCGGCGCGCCGGAGTACGAACGGATCGACGCGACCGAGCTGGCGGAGCACGCGCTCGGACGCACGCTGACGCCGGCCGAAGTCTCCCGCTACTGGACGACGCGCGCGACGGACTTCATCACGGGACGTCCGGGCGCGTGGCTGGCGCTGATGGGGCGCAAGGTACTGCTCCTGTTCAACAGCACCGAGATGCTCGACACCGAAGCGCAGGAAAGCCACGCGGAGTGGTCCTGGCCGCTGCGGATCGGCGGCTGGTTCGGCCACTTCGGCCTGCTGGTGCCGCTCGCGCTCGCCGGTCTCGTCCTGTGCTGGCGCGATCGCCGTCGGCTCGCCGTGCTCTACGTGATGCTCGGCGCGTACGTCGCGAGCGTGCTCATGTTCTACGTGTTCGCGCGGTATCGCCTGCCGCTCGTGCCGCTGCTGCTGTTGTTTGCCGCGGCGGGGCTCGCGGCGCTTCCCGCGTGGATGCGAAGCGCGACGCCGGCGCTGCGCGGAACGCTGGCGGCTGCCGTCGTCGCGGCGGCGGTGTTCTGCAACTGGCCGGTGCTGTCGAAGCCGCTGATGATGGCGATCACCGAAACGAACCTGGCCGTCGCGCTGCAGGACGCGGGACGGACAGACGAAGCGGCCGCCCACTACGAGCGCGCCATCGAGCTGCAGCCCGATTACGCGCCCGCCTACAACAACCTCGGCGTGATGCAGCGCGCGATGGGGCGCGTGGATCAGGCGATTGCGACCTACGAACGGGCTCTCTCGCTGAAGGGAGACTACCCGGACGCGCACTACAACCTCGCGAATGCGCTGCTGCAGCAGAACCGGACGCACGAAGCGGCCGAGCACTTCAGGATTGCGCTCCGCTCGATTCCCGACTCCGCCGGCGCCGCAAACAATCTCGGCATCGCCCTGGCGGCACAGGACAGGCCGCAGGACGCCGTCGCCGCGTTCCGCGCGGCGGTGGCGGCGGAGCCGAGCTCGGCGGTGGCGCATCGCAATCTCGCCGACGCCTTGTCGTCGGCCGGACAGCTGCCGGACGCGATCGCGGAGTTCCAGAAGGCGATAGCGCTCGATCCCAGGGATCCCGCCGCGCCGTACAACCTCGGCGTGGTGCTGCTCGAAGCGGGGCGGATCTCCGAGGCCATCGCGGCGCTGCGCACCGCGGTCGCGCTCGCGCCGGAGTCGGTCGACGCCCGCAACAACCTCGGCATCGCCCTCGGATCGTCCGGCGATCTGAACGCCGCGATCGCCGAGTTCCGGCGCGCGCTCGCCATCGACCCCTCGTCGACCGACGCGCGACGCAATCTCGAGATGGCGCAGCAGGCGCTCGCCCAGCCGTCTGGCGGTCGGCGATGAGCCGCAAGACGCGCAGGCCATCGGGCCCGCCGGCCGCTTCCACGGCGCAGGCACGCGCGCGCGATGTTCAACGGACGGTGAGGCAGACGCCGTTCCAGCGCTGGTGGCCGATGGCGGCGATTGCCGCGGTGGCAGCGGCGGCCTACGCCAACGCGCTGCGGAACCCGTTCGTCTTCGACGATGCGAGCACCGTCGTCACGAACCAGACGATCGGCGATTTGTGGACCAGCCTTCAGGACGGGCCGGTGCAGTCCGCCACCGCCGGGCGGCCGCTGGTCAATCTCACGCTGGCAATCAACCACGCGATCGGCGGCGTCGCCCCGTTCGGCTATCACGCCGGCAACCTGCTGACCGTCGTGCTGTGCGGCTGGCTGCTCTACGGGATCGTCCGGCGTCTGTTGACGCTGCCGGCGATGTCGGACGCAGCCGGCACGCATGCGCAGACCATCGCGGCAATCGTCGCGCTCCTCTGGACGGTGCACCCGCTGAACACCGAGGTCGTGAACTACGTGACGCAGCGCACCGAGTCGCTGATGGGGCTCGCCTATCTCGGAGCGGTGTACGCCGGCCTGCGCGGCATGACGAGCGAACGCCGGGCGGGGTGGTACGTCGTGTCAATCCTCGCGTGCGCAGCCGGGATGGCGTGCAAGGAGTCGATGGTAACGGCGCCCGTCGCGATCCTGCTCATCGACGCAGCGCTCGTCGCCGGCACGCTCGGCGGCGCGCTCCGCGCGCGGCGGCTGTATTACGTCGGTCTCTTCGCCACCTGGCTCGTGCTCGCCCTGTTCATCGTCGAGGGGCCGCGGTTCCGCAGCGCCGGGTTCGCAAGCGGGGTCGATCCGTGGACGTACCTGCTCAACCAGGCGCCGATGATCACCCGTTATCTCCGCCTCGTGCTCCTGCCGTTCGGGCTCGTGCTCGACTACGGGCTGCCGCGGACGCTGACCCTCTCCGAGGTTCTGCTTCCGGGGATCGTCATCGTCGGGTTGCTGGTGTCGACGGTGGCGGCGTGGCGGTTCGCTCCCCGATCCGCGCTCGCGGCGACCCTCGTCTTCGTCCTGCTGGCGCCGACGTCGTCGATCGTGCCGATTGCAACCGAGGTCGGAGCCGAGCGGCGGATGTTCCTGCCGCTGGCGGTCCTGCTCGCGTTCGCGGTGATCGCACTGGCCCGCGTGCTGCGCGAGCGCCGCGCACGCACCGTCGCGCTCGGCCTCGCGGTGGCGGTCGGTGCCGGCTGGTTCGTCCTGACGATCCGCCGCAATGCCGAGTACCGGTCCGATGTGGGGCTCTGGCAGACAGTCATCGAGCGATGGCCGCAGCCGCGCGCGCACTACAACCTTGGCATTGCTCTCAAGGCGGCGGGGCGCCGGTCGGAGGCGATTGCCGAATACCGTGAAGCGGCGACGACGATACCCGAGGCACAGTACGCGCTCGGCTTCGAGCTGCAGGCCGACGGCCGCTACGACGAGGCGATCGATCGCTACCGCACCTTCATCCGCGAGAAGCCGCTCGACGTCCAGGTGCCGAAGGCCTATCACCAGATAGGGCGTGCGCTGATGGCGACCGGACGGCTGGACGAGGCGGCCGTCGCGTTCCGCGACGCGCTGGCGCGCAGCCCCGGTCACGCCGATTCGCTGGCGGGGCTCGGCGACACGCTCATGGCGCAGGAGAAGTTCGACGAAGCGGTAACCACCTACCGCGAGTTCCTCTCGCGCAATCCGAACCGCGTCGACGCGATGATGAACCTCGGCATCGCGCTCGTGCGGATCGATCGCGACGCCGAGGCACGTGACGTCTTCGCCCAGGTCGTGCAGCTGGAGCCGGGGAACGTCGCGGCACATGTCAACCTCGCCTACGCGCTCGCCAACACCGGCCGATACGGCGACTCGGTGCGCGAGTTCCGCCGCGCCGCCGAGCTCGAACGCGACCCCGCCGCGCGCGCGGAGCTCGAAGCCGCGATCGGCGAACTGCTCGGCGCGCACTGACGCCGTCGTGCGACGGACTGGAAGGGCTGGAAGGGCTGGAAGGACTGGAAGGGCTGGAAGGACTGGAAGGGCAGGTGGTCTTGAGACCCTTCCCGACCTTCCCGTCCCTCCCGACCCTCCCGACCTTCCCGACTCTCCCGTCCTTCCCGCCCCACCTGCCTCACCTGCCCTTCCCGACCCTCCCGACCTTCCCGTCCTTTCCGACCTTCTCGACTCTCCCGTCCTTCCCGCCTTTCCCGACCCTCCCGACTTTCCGCCTTTCCCGACCTTCCCGTCCCTCCCGACCTTCCCGACCTTCCGTCCCCTGAGAAAAAAAGAGGCCCGCCGGTGTTACCCGGCGAGCCCCTGCGTGATCGACTTCGGGTCCAGAGCCTAGCGCCCGGAGCCCATAGCCTGACCGGTTCTTACCACTTCACCTGCGCGCCGACGCCGATCATGCGCGGCTGCATGATCGAGTTGGCATACAGGTACGACGAGCTCAGCGCGTTGGTCGTCAGGTAGCTGATGATCGCGTCCGAGTTGTTGATGTTGAAGATCTCCAGCTGCGGCGAGATCGAGACGCGATTCACCTGGAAGGTCTTCTGCAGCTTGAGATCGAGCTGGTTGATCCGCTCGACGAACGTCGCGCTCGCCGGCAGCAGCGGCACCGTGATCGAGGCCGGCTGGAACGACGTCGGCAGGATGACCTGGCCGGCCGGGCAGGGCGCCGGGCAGGTCGCTGGATACCGCGACGAGCCGCGCGTGATGACCATCGTGCGCGTGCTCGACGGGCTCTGGTTGCTCTGGAACGAGCCGCTCAGCTGAATCCCGTACGGCAGCGGATACGAGCCCGCCAGCTTGAACTGCACGCTGAACGGGATGTCGTTCTGGTCGTCGTCGCAGAAGCGGAGTGTGTTCGGGTTGTCGGCCGCCGCGCAGTTGGTCTCGAGCTGACGCTCGAACGCGAAGCCGCCGAAGATCTGCGACCCGTGGCCCGGACGGGCCCGGAACTCCACGTTGTACGCGTCGTAGGTCCGCGTGTGATGCGGATCCACCGTGTCGAGGTTCAGCGTCGGCAGCGCCTGCGCCGCCGCCGTGCGTGCGTAGATGGTGATCGGTTCCCCTGTCAGCGGGTTGTAGACCGTCACCGGCGCGTAGTTCGGGTTCTGCGTCGGATCGGCCCCGTCGTACTGCCAGCTGCGGTTGATCGTCCGCGTGAGGTTATGGAACGCGCCGTGGAACCAGCTGCCGGTGACCGAGATGCGCGGCAGCAGCTCGTGCTGGATCTCGACCCCCTGCTCGATGTTCCAGGTGCGCGGGTAGTCGCCGAACTCGTTCGGCGACGCGGTGCCGAAGTTCGCCGGCAGGGTGCTCAGGTTGATCTCGCAGCCGACCGACGGGTAGCTGCAGGCGGCCGCACGCGTGCCGTCCGGGTTGTACAGCTGTCCCTGCGCGATGTTGTCGCCGTTCACGTCGGTCCACGCCAGCGCGAAGGTCTGCGACTGTGTCGGGCTGTAGAGCGACGCGATGCCGGTCGTGCGCGCCTGGTTGTAGCGGTTGAGCGAGTACTTGAGCGCGGTCTTCGCGTTGCCGAACAGGTCGTACACCATCGCGAAGCGGGGCGCCGGGTCGCGCCAGTTCGGCACGTCCTTCACCTCGGCGAACGAGCGCGCCGGCACGAAGCGGCCCGACGGCTGATCGGAGGCGATCACCGAGGCGTTCAGCCACTCGTAGCGCAGGCCGGCGTTGATCGTCAGCCGCTTGAGCGTCCAGGTGTCCTGCACGAAGACGCCGGCGTCGTAGTTCATCCGCTCGCCGTAGTGCAGGAGCGGCGTGTTGCGGACGATCACCGTGTCCGGCACCGAGAAGGGGACGCCGGTGCGGCTGCTGCGATAGACCTGCAGCAGATCGCCGTTCAGATCGACGTCGTGATAGAAGGTGCCGCGCTGGTACTGGAAGCCGACCTTCACGTTGTGCGCGCCGGTCACGTACGAGGCGCTGGCCTGCCAGTTGTAGCGCGCCGGGCTCTGCGTGTTCGGGCTCCCGGTGTTGGTCACCATGCCGGCGCGCTTCACGCCGCCAAGGTCCTGCTCGTACATCGCCGTCGTGGCGTACCACTCCGGCGTCCCGCGCAGCTTGCCGATGCCGTTCTGGTAGCTGTTCGTGTAGTACTCGAGGTTGCTCGAGAAACCGCCTTCGACGAGCAGCTTCGGGCTCAGCGTGCCGGTCAGCTTCGCCTGGTTCGTGTGATACGCCGGCGAGAACCACTGGATGCCGGCCGTCTCCGGCTCGTAGCGGCTCTGCATGTCGTGGCCGCGGTACTTGTCGATCTCGTCCTGATACACACCGAGCTTCCACTTCGGCGTGATCTGCCAGGTGAGACGCGCCAGCGCGCTGCGGATGTACTGGTCGTCGATCCCCTGCGAACCGTCCTTGGACTGGGTGTTCGGGATGAAGTTGTTGACCGAGAAGTAGCGGGCCGAGGCGAAGAACCAGAGCGTGTCCTTCTTGATCGGACCCCCTTGCGCCACCGTCGCGTCGATGATGCGGTCGACGGCGTTGCCGGCCGTGAGACCGGTCTTCTGATGCCGCTCCGTCAGGTTGCTCCCCTGCCAGTCGCCGGGGCGATAGGCCGTCTTGAAGTCGCCGTTGAAGCGGTTGCCGCCTTCACGCGGGATCATGTTCAGCCGCACGCCGCCCGACGAGGTCTCGGCGCCGATGCCCGAGGTCTGGTACGAGACCTCCTGGTTCATCGCGTCGTTGAAGTAGCTCTGGATCGCGCCGTCGCTCTGCAGGCCGTTGACGATCATGCCGTCGATCATCACGCTGTTGTTCGCCGCGGTCATGCCGTGCGTCGACATGTAGGTCTGCTGCATCGCGCGCGCGCCGCCCGTGTCGGGCAGGTTCAGCGACACGCCGACGATCAGCTGTCCCATCCCCTGAATCGTGCGGCCGGTCGGGATCGCGTCGATCGCCTCGCGGTTCAGCACCTGCGTGTGCACCGCCGTCTGCACGTCGACGACCGGCGCGTCACCGGTGACCGTCAACGTCTCCTCCAGCGCGCCGACCTTCATCTCGGCGTTGATCGTCATGGTGAACTGCGCCGGCAGTTCGAGCCCGTCACGCCGGAAGGTCTGGAACCCCTCGAGCGTGAAGGTGACGCTATAGGTACCCGGCCGCAGGTCGACGATGCGGTACTGCCCTTCGCCATCGCTGACGACGCTGCGGGTCTTCTCGATCAATGCGTCGCTGGCCGCCTCGACGGTCACACCAGGCAGCACCGCGCCCGACGTGTCCCTTACGACGCCAACGATCGTGCTCTGCGCGTGTGCCATCGATGGCAGCGCCACCAGGCACAGGAGGGTGGCGAAAGCGTACGCCACCACACGACTTACCCTCATCCGAGCCTCCTTGGGTGTCCTTGGGATTCAGTAAACGGGGGGAAAACGAGATGAAACGGGGGTCCCGACCGATACGAAATAACCCGACGACTATTGGTCGCCCTGGCGAGCGGATCTCGTCAAGGCGCCAAGCACTGTAGCTGCTTTGGAAAAGGGAGGTCAACGGAACGGCGCGCAGAACCGGGAACCCGGCAACGGAAATCCGGCACGAAATTCAAAATTTTGAATCATATGCCTAGACTATTCACGTTACCGAACGTCGGGTCTGAAGACCCGACGCTACGTACGATTTGGCGGACCTTCCTACCCGCCCGCCCTTCCTGACCCTTCCAGCCTTCCTGCCCCACCCGCCCCCCTACCTGCCCCACCTGCCCACCAGCCCTACCTGCCCTACCTGCCCTACCTGCCCTACCAACCTTCCCGACCTTCCTCTCCCTGAAAAAAAGGCCCGCCGGTTACCCGGCGGGCCCTCAACGTGATCGACTCCGGGCCCAGGGCCTACAGCCCAGTGCCCATAGCCTGACCGGTTCTTACCACTTCACCTGCGCGCTGACACCGATCATGCGCGGCTGCATGATCGAGTTGGCGAACAGGTACGACGAGCTCAGCGCGCTCGTGCTCACGTAGCTGATGATCGCGTCCGAGTTGTTGATGTTGAAGATCTCCAGCTGCGGCGACACGGTAAAGCGGCTCACCTTGAAGTTCTTCGCGAGCTTCAGGTCCAGCTGGTTGATCCGCTCGACGAACGTCGAGTTGGACGGCAGCAGGGGTACCGTGATCGAGGCGGGCTGGAACCCCGTGGCGAGAACGACCTGGCCGGCCGGGCACGGTGCCGGGCAGCTGGCCGGATAGCGCGAACTGCCCGGCACGATGACCATCGTGCGGCTGCTCGAGGGGCTCTGGTTGCTCTGGAACGAGCCGCTCAGCTGGATCCCGTACGGCAGCGGGTACGAACCGGCCAGCTTGAACTGCACGCTGAACGGAATGTCGTTGTCGCGATCGTTACAAAACCGGAGCGAGTTCGGGTTGTCGGGAGCGGTGCAGTTCACGTCGAGCTGACGTTCGAACGCGAAGCCGCCGAAGACCTGCGAGCCGCCGCCCGGGCGTGCACGGAACTCGAGGTTGTAGGCGTTGTAAACCTGCTCGCGCTTCGGGTCGAAGGTATCGAGGTTTCTCGTCGGAGCCCGCTGTGCATCCGCCGTGCGCGAGTAGATCGTGATCGGCTCGCCGGTGAGCGGGTTGTAGACCTGCACCGGATAGTAGTTCGGGTTCTGGAGTGGGTCGCCGTCGAACTGCCAGCTCCGGTTGATCGTCGTCGTCAGGTTGTGGAACGAACCGTGGAACCAGCTGCCGGTCAGTGACAACCGCGGGAACAGCTCGTGCTGGATCTCGAGACCGTGTTCGACGTTCCAGGTACGCGGGTAGTGGCCGTACTCGTTCGGAGCCGCCACGCCGAAGTTCGACGACAGCCCACTGAGGTTGATCTCGCAGCCGACCGAGGGATACGTGCACGCCGGCGCCAGGCTGCCATCCGGGTTGTAGCGCTGTCCCTGCGCGATGTTGTCGCCGTTGACGTCGGTCCAGGCCAACGTCGCGGTCTGGGAGAGGAACGGGTTGTAGTTGCCGGCGATGCCGGTCGTCCGCGCCTGGTTGTAGCGATTGACCGAGTACTTGAGTGCGGTCTTGGCGTTCCCGAACAGGTCGTAGACCATCGAGAAGCGCGGCGCCGGGTCGCTCCAGTCAGGCAGGTTCTCGATTGCGTCGAAGCTGCGCGCGCCGACGAAGCGGCCGGCCGGCGACGACGCGGGTTCGACCTGCGCATTCAACCACTCGTAGCGGATGCCGCCGGTCATCGTCAGGCGGCGCAGCGTCCAGGTGTCCTGCACGTAGATGCCGACGTCGTAGTTCAGCCGCTCGCCGTACTTCGCCAGCGGCGTGTTGCGCACGATGACGTTCACAGGCCGCGTATACGGCACGCCGCTGCCGCCGCTCGTCGTCGAACTGCGATACACCTGGTACAGGTCGCCGTTGGCGTCCACCGTGTGATAGAAGGTGCCGCGCTGGTACTGGATGCCGGTCTTCAGGTTGTGCGAACCGGTCACGTACGACACCGCCCCCTGCCAGTTGTAGCGCGCCGGGCTCTGGGTGTTCTGACCCGTTGCCGCTCGTCGCAGCCCGCCGAGGTCCGCCTCGCTCTGGCCGGTCGTCCCGTACCACTCGGGCGTCCACCGCTGCTGCTCGACGTCGGGACGATAGCTGTTCGTGTAGTACTCGAGGTTGCTCGAGAAACCGCCCTCGACGAGCAGGCGCGGCGTCAACGTGCCGGTCAGCTTCGCCTGGTTCGTGTGATAGGCCGGCGAGAACCACTGGATCGCCGCGGTCTCCGGCTCGTAGCGGCTCTGCATGTCGTGCCCGCGGTACTTGTCGATCTCATCCTGGTAGACGCCCAGCTTCCACTTCGGCGTGATCTGCCAGGTGACGCGCGCCAGCGCGCTGCGGATGTACTGGTCGTCGATCCCCTGCGAGCCGTCCTTGAATTGGGTGTTGGCGATGAAGTTGTTGACCGAGAAATAGCGGGCTGAAACGAAGAACCAGACCTTGTCTCTCTTGATGGGACCGCCCTGCGCCACCGTCGCGTCGATGATGCGGTCGATGGCGTTGCCGGCCGTGAGACCGGTCTTCTGATGCCGCTCCGTCAGGTTGCTCCCCTGCCAGTCGCCGGGGCGATACGCGAACTTGAAGTCGCCGTTGAAGCGGTTGCCGCCTTCGCGCGGAATCATGTTCAGCCGCACGCCGCCCGACGAGGTCTCGGCGCCGATGCCCGAGGTCTGGTACGAGACCTCCTGGTTCATCGCGTCGTTGAAGTAGCTCTGCACGCCGCCGTCGCTCTGCAGGCCGTTGACGATCATGCCGTCGATCATCACGGTGTTGTTCGCCGTCGTCATGCCGTGCGTCGACATGTAGGTCTGCTGCATCGCGCGCGCGCCGCCCGTGTCGGGCAGGTTCAGCGACACGCCGACGATCAGCTGTCCCATCCCCTGAATCGTGCGCCCGGTCGGGATCGCGTCGATCGCCTCGCGGTTCAGCACCTGCGTGTGCACCGCCGTCTGCACGTCGACCGTCGGCGCATCGCCGGTCACCGTCAGCGTTTCCTCCAGCGCGCCGACCCTCATGTCGGCGTTGATCGTCATCGTGAACTGCGCCGGCAGCTCGAGCCCGTCGCGCTTGAAGCTCTGAAACCCTTCGAGCGTGAAGGTGACGCTGTAAACGCCGGGCCGCAGGTCGACGATGCGGTACTGCCCGGAGCCGTCGGTGACGACCGATCGCGTTTTCTCGATCAGCGCGTCGCTTGCCGCTTCAACGGTCACGCCGGGCAGCACGGCGCCCGACGTGTCTTTCACCACGCCAACGATCGCGCTTTGTGCGTGCGCGACGGCAGGCAGCAGCACCACACAGGCCAGTGCCGCGACTGCCAATCCAAGGATCCTTCGCCTCATCCGTTGCCTCCTATGTAACTTCCCGATGACCAACTCACGACGACGACGAACACATGACTGCGCCACGCGATGACAGGAAAAAGAGGAACCGCCGAACCCGTAATGACCCGCCTGAGTGGACCCCTAAGCAGAATCCGACACAAAAAAGCAATAGTTGAAAGATGTGAGAGACTAAAGGATGACTACAGCGGCCGTCAATCGCCGTCTACCGCAAAAAGCCGCGCTGATCCAGTAATCCGGTCTTTTGGATTACTGCCCGACCGGTTTGGCGACTAAAGTCACACCAGGATGGCGTGTCTCCGGTGTTGACCGGAGACGCCATCTCAAAAGACCCGATTCCAACCCCGATGTCCCGCCCCTGGCTCGCCCACTACGATTACTGGACGCCGCCGACGATCCCCTTTCCCGAGCGGCCGCTGACCGACATCCTCGACGCCGCCTTCGTCGACGTCCCCGATCGACCGGCGACCGCGTTCCTCGGCGCGACGCTCACCTACGGCGAGCTGAAAGCCCAATCCGATCGCTTCGCCGCGTCGCTCGTGCGGCTCGGCATCCGCAAGGGGGATCGGGTCGGCATCATGCTGCCGACCTGTCCGCAGTACATCGTGGCGACCTTCGCGGTGCTGCGGGCCGGCGCGATCGTCGTCAACATCAACCCGGGATCGACCACGCGCGAGCTGCTCGCCATCGCCGGCGATTCCGGCCTGCGTCTCGTCGTGACGCTCGACGCGCTGGCGCCGGGCGTGCTCGCGCTCGGCGACCGCACCGCCATCGAGCAGGTCGTCGTCACCGCGCTGTCGGACTACGCCTCCGACGTCCAGGCGGACGCGGCGGACCGCGACGCACCGCACGGCGACGCGCGCCGGCTCGCGTTCGCGGATCTGTGCGAGGGTCACGGGCGGCCGCCGATCACCAACATCCCGATCGACGCCGACGATGTCGCGGTGCTGCAGTACACCGGCGGCACCACCGGCACGCCGAAGGCGGCGATGCTGACGCACCGCAACATCTTCGCGAACGTCGTCCAGACGGAGGCGTTCACCGAACGGGTGCGTACGCGCGGCGAGACGCGGACCCTCGTCGTGCTGCCGTTCTTCCACATCTTCGGGTTCACGGTGGGGATGATGAAGAGCACGTGGCTCGGCGCGCTGCAGATCCTCATCCCGAAGTTCCATCCGGCGACGGTGCTCGAGGCGGTGCGCACCTTCGCGCCGACCTATTTCCCCGCGGTGCCGACGATCTGGACCTCGCTCGTCTCACATCCCGACGCGGCGAGCGCCGGGCTCGACCGCGTGCGCATCTGCACGAGCGGAGCCGCGCCGCTGCGGCGCGAGGTCATCGATCATTTCGAGGCGCTCACGGGTCGCCCGCTGTTCGAAGGCTTCGGCCTCACGGAGGCGTCGCCGGTCACGCACAGCACGCCGCAACTCGGACCGCGCAAGCCGGGCACCGTCGGTCTGCCGATGCCGGGCACCGACATCACGATCGTCGACGTCGAGACCGGCACGCGCGAGCTGCCGGCCGGCGAGGCAGGCGAGCTGTGCGTCGCCGGTCCGCAGGTGATGAAAGGCTACTGGCAGCAGCCGGAGGAGACCGCCGAGGTCCTTCGCCGCCATGCCGACGGGCGGGTGTGGCTGCACACGGGCGACATCGCGACGATCGACGCCGACGGATACACGACGATCGTCCAGCGGAAGAAGGACCTCATCATCGTCGACGGCTGCAACGTGTATCCGTCGGAGGTGGAAGCGGTGCTGAACCTCCACCCGGCGGTGCGGATGTCGGCCGCGGTCGGCGTCCCCGACGAGTACCACGGCGAGGTCGTGCGCGCATGCGTGGTGCTGCACGACGGGAGGTCGATCGAGTCAGCGGATCTGCTCGCACACTGCCGCGAGCAGCTGTCGGAGTACAAGGTGCCGGTCAGCGTCGAGATTCGCGACACGCTCCCAGCGACCGCGGTCGGCAAGATCCTGTACCGCGTGCTTCGCGAGCAGTTGATCTCGCGGTGAAGGGTCCGGCGTCGACTTCCGGCGTCAGCGCTGTCCGCGGGAAGCGACAGCTCCAGGTGGCCGTGTCGTTCTGACGTAGGAATCTGGCCACTCATCGGTGGAACGAAATGTGCGAGATCCGGTAACGGAGCACTCCCATGAGACACACGCGCAGCTTCGTTCTGGCCCTCGTTGCCGCCGGCCTGCTTGCCGTGCCTGCGCTGGCCGACGCGCAGAGCCGCGGTCGCGCCGCGCCGCGCGGCACGGTCCGCGCCGGCCGTCCGCCGGTCGTCGTCACGCGGCCGTATTACTACGGACCGTATCGTTATTACCGCCCGTATCGCCCCGGCATCTCGCTCGGCTTCTACTACGGCGCTCCCTGGTACGGCTCGTACGCGTACGGCTATCCGTGGTACGGCTATCCGTACGGCGCAAGTTATTACGGGTCCTATCCGCCCTACGCCGCGAGGCGCGCCTACGGTGGCATCCGCATCGACGTTCCACAACGTGACGCCGAGGTCTACGTCGACGGCTACTACACGGGCACCGTGGACGACTTCGACGGTACGTTCCAGCAGCTGAATCTCGAGCCTGGTCCTCACCACATCGAGCTGCGCGCCGACGGGTACGAGCCGGTCGGCTTCGACGTGAACGTCGAACCCGGCCGCACGATCACCTACCGCGCGGCGCTGCGGGAGGCTCGTCCATAAAGCCAGGCCGGCACGGCTTTGGCTAACGAGGTGGAGCAGGAGGAAATGACCATGCTCCACATGGCGCTCGTCTTCCTGGTGATCGGTCTGATCTCGGCGCTGCTCGGGTTCACGACGATCGCCGGTGCCTCGTTCGCGATCGCCAAGTTCATCGCGGGCCTGTTTCTCGTGCTGTTCCTGATCTTCCTGGTGATTGGTCTCACGGCCGCCAGAAAGATCATCGATTAGCCTCGGAGGCTACAATGGGGGATCTCGAATACGCGAGATCTTCCATTGACCGCTCGTCTGCCCTCATCCTCGTCAGCCGTCGCGGCCTGCGTCGCCGCGTGCCTGTGCGGCGTGCTGCTCGCCGCCGCGCACCTGTTTGGCCAGGCGCCCGCCCCCGCACTCCAGATCCTCGGCCGCGAGGGACGACGCGCCATCCCGATCACGCTCAGCAACAACCAGGAGCTCGTCGCGCTCGACGATCTCGCGTCGACGTTTCAACTCAACGTTCGCGACGATGGCGGGGCGATCACGGTCGGCTACAAGGGGCGGACGATCGTGCTGACGCCAGATCAGACGATCGCCTCTGTCGCCGGACGGCTGATTTCCCTTTCGGTCCCGCCGGTCCGCTCGGGAAACCGGTGGCTCGTCCCGCTCGACTTCATCAGCCGGGCGCTCCTTCCGATCTACGACGCGCGCCTCGAGCTGCGCCGCCCGTCGCACCTGCTGATCGTCGGCGACCTGCGCGTCCCACGCGTCACCGCGCGGTACGAGCTCCTCGGCGCGTCGGCACGCGCGACGTTCGACATCCAGCCGGCAACGACGACGGCGGTGTCGCAGCAGGGGACCGAGCGGCTGATGGTACGCGTCGACGCCGACGCCATCGACGCGTCGTTGCCCACGTTTCAGTCCGCGGGTTTCATCCAGGCGATTCACGCCGTCGATGCCACGAACATCGCGATCGACCTCGGACCGCGGTTCGCGAGCTTCCGTTCCGCGACGCAGCCGATCGACAACGGCACGCGCCTGACGATCGACGTGCTCGGCGCGCAGACCGACAGCGCGCCGCAGCCCGTACCGCCGGCGCCGAGCGAAGCCCCGGCGCTGACCGCCGCTCCCCCGGGCATCCGCACGATCGCCGTCGACGCCGGGCACGGCGGCGAGGACACCGGCGCGCGCGGCGCCGCTGGCGCGATTGAAAAGGACATCGCGTTGTCGGTCGCCCGTCGTCTGAAGGCGGCGGTCGAAGCGCGCCTCGGCCTGCGGGTCGTGATGACGCGCGAGGACGATCGCGTCGTGCCGATCGAGAACCGGAGCGCGGTGGCGAACAACAACAAGGCCGACCTCTTCGTCAGCCTCCACGCCAACGCGTCGTTCCGTCCCGAGGTCAGCGGCGCGACCGTGTACGTCGCCTCGTTCAGCCAGGACGATCTCTCGTCCGAAGGGATGAGCGCCGAGCGGCTGCCGGTGTTCGGCGGCGGACTGCGCACGATCGAGGTCGTGCCGTGGAACCTCGCGCAGATTCCGCATCGCGCCGAGTCGGATCGCTTCGCGCAGATGATCGTGGACGCGCTCGGCGGCCGCGTCGCGCTGGCGGCGCGTCCGGTCGAGCATGCGCCGCTGCGCGTCCTCGAATCGGCCAACATGCCGGCGGTCCTTCTCGAGATGGGCTACCTGACGAACGCGCAGCAGGAGACGGCGCTCGCCGGCAACGACATGCAGAACGCCGTCGCGCAGGCGCTGCTCGACGCGATCGTGCGATACCGTGACGCCGCCGGAGCGTCAGCCGAGGCGGGCCGATGACCGCGCGATTGACCGCCCTGCTCGCGCTCATCGCGGCAGTCGTGATCGGCGTCGGCTGGCTGCTGTTCATCGGACTTCCCCGCTGGTACGCTTCTCCATCGTCGTCGAGCGCGCCGGCGGCCGCCGCGGCCGCCGCCGTCGAGGACGGCAGGAAGATCAAGGCGCACCTGTTCTACGTCAGCGACGACGGCACGCGCCTGACCGGCGTCGAGCGCGACGTGCCGTACGCCGATCAGACCGTCGCGCAGGCGCGCCGCATCATCGAGGCGCAGCTCGCGCCGGTGGACGCGCCGCTCGTCTCGGCGATCCCGACCGGCACGACGCTGCGCGCGGTGTTCGTGACCGAGTCGGGCGCCGCCTTCGTCGATCTGAGCCGCGAGGTCACCGCCGCACATCCCGGCGGATCGCTCAACGAACTGCTGACCATCTACACGCTCGTCCAGGCGCTCACGACCAACCTGCCCGCCGTCACCTCGGTGCAACTGCTCGTCGACGGCCAGGAGGTCGACACGCTTGCCGGTCACGTCGACATCAAGCGGCCGCTGCCGCGCGCCGACGAGTGGGTCGCCGAAAACGTCTCACGATAGAATTGACGCGCATAACGCGCCGAACGACACACCAAGGACTCCCATGCGCTCCGATAACCGCGCGCCCAATCAGCTGCGCGAGACGACGATCACTCCCCACTACCTGCCGCACGCCGAAGGATCGGTCCTGATCGAGGCCGGCCGCACGCGCGTCATCTGCACCGCCAGCGTCGAGGAACGGGTGCCGCCCTTCCTGCGCAACACAGGCAAGGGCTGGGTGACCGCCGAGTACGGCATGCTGCCGCGCGCGACGAACACGCGCATGCAGCGCGAGGCGACCGCCGGCAAGGTGGGCGGGAGGACGCAGGAGATCCAGCGGTTGATCGGACGATCGCTGCGGTCGGTGACGAACCTCCCGGCGCTGGGCGAGCGGACGATCTGGATCGACTGCGACGTCATCCAGGCCGATGGCGGCACCCGCACCGCCTCGATCACCGGCGCCTTCGTCGCGCTGGCGCTCGCGATGGAGACGCTTCGATCGCGCGACGCCCTCAAGACGATCCCGCTGATCGATTCGGTGGCGGCCATCAGCGTCGGGATCGTCGACGGCGAAGCGCTGCTCGATCTCGCCTACGAGGACGATTCGCGCGCGGAGGTCGACATGAACATCGTGAAGACCGGCGACGGCCGGTTCATCGAAGTGCAGGGCACGGCCGAAGGAGCGCCGTTCAACCGGGAAGCGCTCGACGCGCTGCTCGCGCTCGCCGACGAGGGGATCCGCCAACTCTCCGACAAGCAGCGCGCCATCGTCGGCCACCTCGTGAGGTTCCCCGGATAGAGCCATGGAACTGGTCCGGGCGACGCTGCCGACGCCGGTTGGGCCGATGCTGGCGCTTGCATCGGACGAAGGGCTCTGCGCGCTCGAGTTCGACGCGGGACAGCGTCTCACGCGTCTCGACTCCCGGCTGGTTCGCTTCCTCCCGCCGCCGGTGGTGGTCGTCGACGGCACCAACCCGATCATCGATCGCACGCGCGACTGGCTCGACGCCTACTTCGCGGGCACGAGCGCCGATATCAGCGGCCTGGCGCTGACACCCAGCGGATCGCGCTTCGAGCTCAAGGTCTGGAGCGCGCTCCGGCGGATTCCTCCGGGCGAGACGCGAAGCTACGGCCAGATCGCCGCGCAGGTGGCGTCGACGATCGCCGCGTCACGCGCGGTCGGCCTCGCCAACGGCGCGAACCCGATCGCGATCGTCGTCCCCTGTCATCGTGTCATTGGCGCCGACGGCTCGCTGACCGGATACGGTGGCGGGCTCGATCGAAAGACCTGGCTGCTCGAGCACGAACAGCGCTACTGGCCGACCGACACCAGCCTCGCGCGTGTGACGCGCCAGAAGCGCGTCCGCCCGCACACCGTCCAGTCCCGGCTCGATTTCTGATCTGCCGCGTCGCGAAGTGCGTGTCGCGCGTGCGAAGTGCATATCGCGCGATGTGGCGTGTCGTGATGTAGCCGCGGACCTTCAGGTCCGCTCCCGAAGACGTTAGCGGGCCGGACGATCGGAGCCCCAGGCGTCGCGCGCGACGCGCCAGCCGCCGTCGTCGCCGCGATGGTACACGATCAGACCCCAGCCGGAATCGTTGATCGTGCCGCCGCTGTCGACCGACGTGTCGTGAACGATCTCCGTGTCGCTGGCGGCGTAGGTGTAGCGCGCGACCGCCCAGTCGCCGGCCACCACGAGATCCTGCAGCGGCTTGCTCCAGTGCGTCGTGTTCTCCTCGAGGTAGCCCGCCAGCCACGCACCGACCTCGCCCTTGCCGACGATCGGCGGTCTGTTCGGCACGAGGTACACGACATCGTCGGCGAGGGTGGCGAGCCAGCCGTCAGCGGCGTTCGAGTTGATTGCCGCGACATACGCCTCGTGTGCCCGCGTGACCGCCGCCTTCAGGGCTGCTTCGTCTTCAGTCTTCGGTCCCCGTGAACATGCCACCGAACCCGCGAGCGCCACCAACGAGAGCACGACGAGGAACCGCGATACGCGCATGAACCGTTATACCTTGTGATCTTTCCGCCTCTACACCGCCGACGTGATCGTCCCCTCGGCGATCGCGCGGCGGAGCTCACAGAACGCCTGACCGCGGTGGCTCACCGTGCTCTTCCTGTCGCCAGCTTCGGCAAGGGTGCATCCGAACGGCGGGTAGAAGAAGATCGGGTCGTAGCCGAACCCGCCGTCGCCCCTGGGCTCGGACGCGATCTGCCCTTCGACCGTCCCTTTCGTCTCGTACACGATGCGGTCGCCGCTGGCGACGGCCAGCGCGCAGACGAACCGGGCGGTGCTGCCGCCTGCGCCCACGTCGGCGAGACGCTGGTAAATCAACGCGAACTTCTCGGGATAGCTGCTCGTCTCCCCGCCGAACCGGGCCGACTGCACGCCAGGCTCCCCGTCGAGCGCGTCGATCTCGAGGCCCGAGTCTTCGGCAATGGCCAGCTCGCCGGTCGCGCGCGCGTAGTAGCGCGCCTTGTCGCGAGCGTTCTCCTCGAAGGTCTGTCCGGTTTCCTCGGGCGGAACGATCGGCGGGTAATCGCGGAGCGTCTGCAGCTCGATCGGGAGACCGGCCAGCAGCTCCCGGATCTCGCGCAGCTTGCCCATGTTCGTGGTGGCGACGACGAAGCGCATGGAGCCATCGTAGCCGAGGCGCGAGAGGTGTTGGCTGAACCGGACGGCAGGACCGGGGCGCGCATCCGACTGAAGCCGCTACTGCAGCGGACGTTGCCTCGGTACGTAGTGTCCGGCTTTAGCCGGACGTGCAGCGGAGGCGGGGATCGGGGATTGGACATCCCCGATCGTCATGGGATTGATAGGTGCGGATGAAAGAGGGGTCAGGCTGCCGCTGCGTTGCCGCCGCGGAGCGGTGCGTGTGCGGGACGACCGTGTTCGACGCGCATGAACGCGCCATCTCGTGTGCGGAACAGGAACTTGGAATCGACCAGCGCGTTGAGAAGCGCCTGACACGATGCGGCGTCGAGGTTCCACAATCGCCGCGCCTGCGCTTCCGTCAGGCGCATGCCGGGCATCTCGAGGAACTCCCCTTTCACCCGCTGCAGCACATCTTCGTTCGCGCCGATGGATTCCCGTTTCATCGTGCCTCCCACAATCCCCCGATGACTTGCGATGCAAAAGGAGGAGCAACCGCTATGCCACGGCAGCGGTTGTGGACGCACGAACCTCGGCTGCAAAAACCGGCGAAAACAGCGCTCGATATCGGAGCCGCCTATCCCCTCTGATTGCTCGTGTGAAGTGCGCGTGCTATCTGCAGACGCGCCGTGTAACGAAAGCTGTCACGAGACGGAACAGCACGACTGTCCCTGAATTTGCATTTGCCTCGGCATGGACCAGACAACAGCGAGCGAAACACTCAACACGTCGATGCACCGCACCCCCGGCAGCGTGTGGGAACGGCGCGGCTGGAATGGATCGCGGCAGATGAACCTCACGCGGATCCTCGTCGGCGCGGGCGGAGCGGCGCTGGCCGTTCAGGGATGGCGTCACGGCACGCGGGAGGGACGATTCCTTGCCGGCCTCGGCGGTGCGCTGGCCTGGTGGGCCGCGACCAGCGATGGCGCCGACCTCGCCTGCGCGCGACAGTGGTTCAGCCAGATCCTCGATCGGATGCCGTGGCGGCACGAGGACCAGGTGATGGAAGCGTCGGCCGCATCGTTTCCGGCCAGTGACGCGCCGTCATGGACGCCGACGGTTGGCACCGGGCTTCGTCGGAACGCGCGCTGATGTTGAAGGCGTTCCGTGTACCGATCGGCTGGGTCGAGCTGTTCAAGCGCACCTGGGTGGAGGTGTCGGCCGACAACTGTCTCGGCCTCGCGGCTCAGCTCGCCTACTACTTCTTCCTGGCGCTGTTTCCGGCTCTGCTGTTCCTCGTCGCGCTGATCAGCTTCATTCCGGTCGAACATCTGATGGACACGATCGTCGACAACCTCGCGCGGGTCGCGCCGGTCGAGGTGTTGACGATCGTCCAGGATCAGATCGTCAAGATCGCGCACGACAATGCCGGCGGGCTGCTCACCTTCGGCATGATCGGGACGATCTGGAGCACCTCGTCCGGCGTGACGGCGATCATCGACTCGCTCAACCAGGCCTACGACATCCAGGAGGGACGCCCCTGGTGGAAGGTCCGCCTGACGGCGCTCGCCCTGACGATCGCGCTCGCCCTCTTCATCGTCGTGTCGACCGTGCTCGTCGTCGCCGGCCCGACGATGGCCGAGGTGGTGACCGGCTGGTTCCATCTCGGGGCGGCGTTCGAGTGGACCTGGAAGATCGTCCAGTGGCCGGTGGTCTTCGTGCTCGTATCGAGCGCGATTGCGCTGATCTACTACTTCGCTCCGGACGCGGAGCAGGACTGGGTCTGGATCACGCCCGGGTCGGTGCTGGCCACCTTCCTGTGGCTCGTCATCTCGCTCGGATTCAAGTTCTACGTCACGAACTTCGGCTCGTACAACGCCACCTACGGCACCATCGGCGGCGTCATCGTGCTCCTGCTCTGGTTCTATCTCTCCGCGCTTGCCGTCCTGGTCGGCGCCGAAATGAACGCCGAGATCGAGCATGCGTCGCCGTATGGCAAGGATCCGGGCGAGAAGAAGCTGGGCGAGAAGAAGACGATCGGTCCGCGAGCGGAGCGCCACTGGCTCGAGCGCAGCAGCGTCGACGCGGTCCGCCCGCTCTGGGGCGGGCTCAACTGCGGGATCGACAGCGAGCTGCCGCCAGCCGCCACGCCGGCGCGTCCGGCTTCCGCGCGTCCGAGCGACTGGATCCTGGGGAGCGTGGTGCTCGCGGAAGCGGCGCTCCTCACGTACGCCAGGCTGCGGTCGCGATTGCGGCGCATCAAAACGTGAGACGGGCGCGGCCGCAATCCGTCCGTTCGCTGGCTTCCCGCGTCTGAACGATTGAAAAGGCGCGGAGCCGCGCTATGCTTGCCCGCGTGGACCTCCGGGTAGAATGCCGCCAAGCGGGCCGAGATGAGCTGGCTGTTTAATTTCCTCTTCAAGTACCCGGCGTACGTCTTTCGGCAGGGGGACTTCACCTTCGCGGCGTCGCGGACGAGCGTGCTCGTCCTGACGCTGATCGCCGCGCTCGCGGCCGCCAGCCTGATCACGTACCGCGCGATCCGGAGCGACACGCAGCACCCGCGCGAGCGCGCCGTGCTCGTCGCGCTGCGGCTCGCGCTCCTCGCGCTGCTCGTCTTCTGCCTGCTGCGCCCGTCGCTCATCCTGCGCGCCGCGGTGCCGCAGCAGAATTTCCTCGGCGTCCTCATCGACGACTCGCGGAGCATGACGATCGCGGATCGCGACGGCAAACCGCGCACCGATTTCGTTCAGCAGCAGTTCGGCACCGATGGACCGCTCGCCTCGGCGCTCTCGCAGCGCTTCGTCATCCGGTACTTCCGCTTCTCGTCCTCGGCGGATCGGCTCGCGAATCCGGGAGACCTGAAGTACGCCGGCACGGCGACGCACCTCGGTCAGGCGCTGGAACGCGCGCGCGACGAGCTCTCGGGCCTGCCGCTCGCCGGCCTCGTCGTCGTCACCGACGGCGCGGATACGTCGGACGCGACGCTCGACGAGCCGCTCGCCAGCCTGAAGGCGCGATCGATCCCGGTGTTTCCGGTCGGCGTCGGCCAGGATCATTTCGCGCGCGACATCCAGGTGACGCGCGTCGAGACGCCCCGTACGACGCTCAAAGGAACCTCGCTCGCCGTCGACGTCGTCGTGTCGCAGACCGGCTACGCCGGGCAGACCGTCGCGCTCCAGGTCGAAGACGAGGGGCGCATCGTGAACTCGCAGGACGTGACGCTGCCGCCCGACGGGCAGTCGGCCACCGTGCGCGTGAACTTCACCGCGAACGATGCCGGGCCGCGGCTGTTCCGCTTTCGGATCCAGCCGCAGGAGGGCGAACAGGTCACGCAGAACAACGCGCGCGACGCGATGGTCGAAGTCGCCGATCGGCGCGAGCGCGTGCTCTACATGGAAGGGGAACCGCGTCCCGAAGCGAAGTTCGTGCGGCGTGCTGTCTCGGACGACGAGAACCTGGCGGTGACGATTCTGCAGCGAACGGCCGAGGACAAGTATTTGCGTCTGGACGTCGGCAGCCCCGACGAGGTCGTCGGCGGTTTTCCGAAGACGCGCGAGGAGCTCTTCGCCTACCGCGCGATCATCCTCGGCAGCGTCGAGGCGGCGTCGTTCTCGCCCGATCAGCTGCGCATGCTCGCCGACTTCGTCAGCAAGCGCGGCGGCGGCCTGCTCATGCTCGGCGGCCGGCGGTCGTTCGCGGAAGGCGGATGGGCAGGCACCCCCGTCGCCGAGGTGCTGCCGGTGGAGTTCGAGAGCGGTCCGCGCGGCAACAGCACGAGCGAGTACCTCGCGCACCTGTCGGTCCACCCGACGCGTGCCGGAGCGGTCTTCCCGGTGATTCAGCTTGCCGAGACGGAGAAGGCGTCGGCGGCGAAGTGGGACGAGATGCCGGTCGTGACCGCCGTCAACCAGGTGCGCGCGGTCAAGCCGGGCGCGACCGTGCTGCTGACCGGCACGGCGGCCGAGACGCGGCAGGAGCAGATCGTCCTCGCGTACCAGCGCTATGGCCGCGGCAAGTCGCTCGCCTTTCCCATCCAGGATTCGTGGCTCTGGAAGATGGACGCAGCCGTTCCGGTCGAGGACACCACGCACGCCACCTTCTGGCGGCGGCTCGTGCGCTGGCTGGTCGACGGCGTTCCCGATCCGGTGTCGATCACGACCGGGCTCGATCGCGTCGAGCCGGGAGAACCGCTGAAGCTGACGGCGGAGGTCGTCGATCCGGCGTTCGTCGAGGTCAACGACGCGCAGGTGATTGCGCAGGTCACGTCGCCGTCGGGGAAGATCTCCGAGATCCCGCTCGAGTGGACCGTCGCCAAGGACGGCGAGTATCGCGGCCAGTACGTGCCCGACGAGCCGGGGACGTACGAGGTGAAGACGACCGCCGTTCGCGACGGGAAGGACCTGGGGGCCAGCGTGATGCACGCGCGCGCGTCGGCTGGCGACGCCGAGTACTTCGACGCCGCGATGCGCTCGACGCTGCTGAACCGCGTGGCCGAGGACACCGGCGGCGCCTTCTTCACCCCCGAGACCGCCGCGTCGCTTCCCGAGGCGATCAACTACAGCGGCCGCGGCGTCACCGTCGTCGAGGAACGCGACCTCTGGGACATGCCGATCGTCCTCCTCGCGCTGCTCGGCCTGATCGCCGCCGAATGGGGCTACCGCAGAAAGCGGGGGCTCGCATGATGAGCCGGACAAAACACGTGGCGTCCGGCTTTAGCCGGACGAGCGCGCGCGCGATCGTCTTCGCCTGCGCGCTCCTGCTCGGACATCTCGTGTCCGCCTCTGCTCAGGACGTGCACCTGCTCGTCGTCACCGGGGTCGGCGGCGACGAGGAACACACCGCGCAATTCCAGAAGTGGGCAGGCGCCGTCGTCGATTCGGCGAAGAAGCACGGCGTGCTCGACGCGAACATCAACTGGCTCGGCGAGGCGCCCGACAAGGATCCGCGGATCACGGCGCGGTCGAGCAAGGACAACGTCACGAAGGCGTTCGGCGACGTCGCGGCGAAAGTGAAGCCGGACGACGAGCTGTTCGTGCTCCTGATTGGCCACGGAAGCTTCGACGGCAGGACCGGCGCGTTCAACCTGCCCGGCCCCGACCTGACGGCCGCCGACTACGCCATGCTGCTGCAGCGGTTTCCGACGCAGAAGGTGGTCTTCGTCAACACGACATCCTCGAGCGGCGCCTTCCTGCAGGCGCTGGCCGGCCCCGCGCGCACGATCGTGACGGCGACGCGCACCGGCGGCGAGCGCAACGAGACGCGCTTCCCCGAGTTCTTCGTGCAGGCGCTCGACACCGAAGAGGCCGACCGCGATCGCAACGGGCGCGTGTCGGTGCAGGAAGCGTTCGATTTCGCCGCCGCCAAGGTCAAGGCCGAGTACGAAAAGGAAGGCCATATCCTCACCGAGCATGCGACGCTCGACGACGGGAGCCAGGGGAAGCTAGCGAGCACGCAGTATCTCGCGCCCGAGCGGTCGCGTACGGCGGCCGCGCAGAACATGGACCCCGCGCTGCGCGCGCTGATCGAACAGCGGGACACGCTGGAGCGTCAGGTCAACGATCTGCGTCTGAAGAAAGAGAGCATGGATCAGGCAGCCTACGATCAGCAGCTCGAGAAGCTGGTCACCGAGCTCGCGCTCAAGACGCGTCAGATCCGCGAGCTGGAGAACAAGAACAGGCAGTAACCTTCACCCTTTTACCTTTACCTTTAGACCTTTACACCTTTCCACCTTTGACCTTTACCTGGAGCCCCCCGTGGCCAACCCTGTAGATTTGCAGTCGCCTGACGACATCGCGCTGGCCGACCGGATGAACAACGCCCGGAAGGAGATCCTCGCCGAGCTGCACAAGCGGATCATCGGTCAGCACGAGGTCATGGAGCTGGTGCTCCAGACGCTCTTCGTAGGCGGCAACAGCCTGATCATCGGCGTCCCCGGCCTGGCCAAGACGCTGCTGATCCAGACGCTGGCGCAGGTGCTCGATCTGAAGTTCAAGCGCATCCAGTTCACCCCGGACCTGATGCCGTCCGACATCACCGGCACCGACATCATCAACGAGGATCCGGCGACCGGACGCCGGCAGATGGTGTTCGCACCAGGCCCGATCTTCAGCAACATCGTGCTGGCCGACGAGATCAACCGTACGCCGCCGAAGACGCAGGCGGCGCTGCTCGAAGCGATGCAGGAGCACCGGGTCACGATCCAGGGCCGCACCTATCAGCTCGACGAGCCGTTCTACGTCTTCGCGACGCAGAACCCGATCGAGCTCGAAGGCACCTACCCGCTGCCGGAGGCACAGCTCGACCGCTTCATGTTCCACATCCTGATGGAACATCCGCCCGAGGAAGAGGAGCTCGCGGTGGTGCGCGAGACCACCGGCATCATCGATCCGCATTTCAACCGGCCGGTGAGCGCCGAGGATCTGATCGCTTTCCAGCGCCTGGTGCGCCGGGTACCCGTGGCCGAACCGGTGCTCCGCTACGCGCTGTCGCTCGTGCGCACGAGCCGTCCGAAGGCGCCCAACGCGCCCGACTCGGTGAAGAAGTGGGTGGCGTTCGGCGCATCGGTCCGCGCGGCGCAGTTCCTGGTGCTCGGCGGCAAGGCGCGTGCGATCACCAACGGCCGCTATCACGTCAGCTTCGAGGACATCCGCGCGATGGCGCACCCGGTGCTCCGCCACCGCGTGCTGGTCAACTTCCGCGCGGAGTCGGAAGGGGTCTCGACCGACGGGATCATCGACGAGCTGCTCGAGCGGGTCGCCGTGCCGGCGTCGGGCATGTGAAGAACAGGCCGGGACGGTCGGAACGGCCAGGACGGTGGCGGCGCACAGAGTTGGTACAGGCGTGACATCCGGCTGGCCCATGGCCGAAAGCCCTGAGCCTGAAGCCGGAGAGCTTGTGGAGTTCTAGATGGCAGTCAGTGAGCGCGGCGCGATGGCGGGGGCGCGGTTCGTGGATCCGAAGATCCTCGCCCGCGTCGGCAACCTCGAGCTGCTCGCGCGGTCGGTGGTCGACGGCTTCATCAACGGCCTGCATCGCGCGCCGTTCTTCGGCGCCTCGATCGATTTCGCCGAGCACCGCGGCTACGTCCCGGGCGACGACATCCGCCGCGTCGACTGGCGCCTGTACGCGCGGACCGACCGCTACTACATCAAGCAGTACGAAGCCGACACGAACACGAACGTCACCGTGCTCTTCGACATCTCGAAGTCGATGAAGTTCGCGAGCCGCGGCGTCTCGAAGATCGAATACGGCTCGTTTCTCGCGGCCTGCCTGGCGTATCTCGCTCACCGGCAGCGCGACCGCGTCGGCATCATCACCTTCGACGAGGACATCGTCACGCACGTGCCGCCGTCGGCGAAGCACTTCGACATGGTGCTGCACACGCTGGACCGCGCGAAGCCGGAGCGGCCCGGCCACCTGACGGCGCCGCTCAACAAGATGGCGGAGCACTTCAAGCGCCGCGGCATCCTGCTGCTCATCTCCGATTTCTATGACGAGCCGGACGCGATTCTCGACGCGATCAAGCCGCTGCGGTATCTCGGCAACGATCTGATCGTCTTCCACGTGCTCGATCCGCAGGAGATCGCCTTCGACTTCGACGACGCCTCGACGTTCCAGGATCTGGAGAGCGGCGAGCAGATCCCGGTCGTGCCGCAGTCGTTCCGCGCGGAGTACCGGCGGTTGATCCAGGAGCACATCGATCGTCTGAGCACGAAGTTCTCGGAGCAGCGCATCGACTACGCCCTGCTGAACACGGCGGAGCCGCTCGATCGCGCGCTCTTCAGTTATCTTTCGAGCCGCGAAAAGCTTGCCCGCGTCCGATAACAGCGTGACACGCGTGACGAAGTCTATAGCCCATCGCCTACGGCCCATCGCCCATAGCCATTAGCCTGTCATGTCGTTCCTGTCCCCGTTCCTGCTGTTCGGCCTCGGCGCGATTGCCGTACCGGTGCTCGTCCATCTGATCCAGCGCGAGCGCAAGCGCGTCGTCGAGTTCCCGTCGCTGATGTTCGTGCAGAAGATCCCGTACCAGTCGGTGCGCCGTCGCCGCATCCGCCACTGGGCGCTGCTGCTGCTGCGCGCGGCGGCCATCGCGCTGATCGTCGCCGCCTTCGCGCGGCCGTTCCTGCCGGCAAGCGCCGCGGCGGCCCTCGGCGCGACCGGCGGGTCGCGCGAGGTGGTCATCCTGCTGGACCGTTCCGCGAGCATGGGATACGGCGATCGATGGCAGCGGGCGCAGGCTGAAGCGAGCCGCGTGATCGACTCGGTCGGCGGCACCGACCGGGCGACGCTCGTCCTGTTCGACCGCAACGCGGAAGAGAACATTCGCGCCACCGCCGATCGCGGACGCCTGCAGGCCGCGGTGCGGGCCGCGACGGTCACCGCCGGCGGCACGCGCTTCTCTCCGGCGCTCAAGCTCGCCGAGAGCCTGCTCGCGCAGTCGACGCTGCAGCGGAAAGAAGCGGTGCTCATCTCCGACTTCCAGAAGACCGGCTGGTCCGGCTCCGACGACGTCCGCTTCTCCGAGGGGGTCACGCTCACGCCGGTCTCGGTCGCCACCGAAACGGTCTCGAACCTCGCCGTTCCCTCCGTGACCTTCGCGCGATCGTCGTTCTCCAGCCAGGAGCGCATCACCGTCACCGCCGGCGTCGCGAACAAAGGGGCGGCTCCGGCGAACAACGTGCCGGTGTCGCTCGAGATCGACGGCCAGGTGATCGAGACGCTTCCGGTCAACGTCGGACCGAACGCATCGGCGTCGCTGTCGTTCTCCCCGTTCACGCTCACCGAGCCGTCGGTGCACGGCGTCGTCAAGGCGGGCAACGATCCGATGCCGGCCGACAACACGTTCGACTTCATCCTCACGCCGAGCCAGTCGGTGTCTGTGCTCGTCATCGACAGTGGCGACGGCAAATCGAGCTTCTTCCTCTCGAAGGCGCTCGGCATCGGCAACACGCCGACCTTCAACGTCGAGATCGTTCCAGCCGGGCGCGTGACGCCGCAGATGCTCGAGCGGCGCGGCGCGGTCATCCTGAACGACGCCATGCTGCCGCCGGGGCTCGCGGGCGGCGCGCTGAAGCGCTTCGTCGAGAACGGCGGCGGCGTCCTCGTCGCGGTCGGCGAGCACACCAACTGGCCGACGAACGACGCCGAGATGCTGCCGGGCCAGCTCGGACCGGTGGTCGACCGCATGGACGGACGCGGCGCCACAATCGGCTTCCGCGACTACAGCCATCCGGTCTTCGAGATCTTCAAGGCGCCGCGCAGCGGCGATTTCTCCGCGGCGCGCGTCATGCGCTATCGCTCGCTTCAGCCGGCTGCCGACGCTCGCGTTCTCGCCCGCTACGACGACGGGGCGGTTGCGGCGGCGGAGCGCCGCATCGGCGCCGGCCGCCTCATCGTCCTGACGACGACGCTGGACGATTCGTGGAACGACCTCGAGCTGAAGCCGGTCTACCTGCCGCTCGTGCACCAGCTGGTGCGCTACCTCGCGCGATACGAGCAGGCGACCGCGTGGGCCACGGTCGGACAGGTCGTCGATCTTGCAACGCTGACCAAGACCAGGGCGGATCGCGTGGTGGTCACCCCGAGCGGCGAACGGCGGCAGATCGCCGAAAGCGATCCGTCGATCCTGGAGCTGACCGAGCATGGCGCCTACCAGATCCGTCCGGCCGCGACGCCATCGGCGCGTCCCGAGCAGATCGCGGTGAACCTCGACCCGGCCGAATCGGATCTGACGCCATTGGATCCGAGCGAGCTCGTGGCCACCGCCACCGGCCGCGCAACGCAGACCGCCACGGCCGCGGCGGCACCGGCCGAGCTCACACCCGAGGAAGCCGAGAAGCAGCAGAACATCTGGTGGTACCTGCTGATGGGAGGGCTGGCGCTGCTCGTCGCGGAGCTCGTGATCGCCAACCGCCTGTCGCAGCACGAACGCTACACGTAGCCGCCAACGCGAGTCCCGATCGGATTGTGAAAAGATAAAGACGCGCATCCCGCAGGGTGTATCCTCAGTGGAACTGTGGGAGGAGGCCCCACGATGGCTTACGAACCGGGTAGCTCGGATCGCCGCGAGGAACTCGTCGCCGTCATCCACCGCGTCCGCAATCGCTGGCGCCTGAAGCTCGCGCTGCGCGGTGCCGTCATCGTCGTGGCCGGGACCCTGCTGGCCCTGTTCCTCTCGGCGTCGAGCCTCGAAGCGCTCCGTTTCTCCCCGACCGCGATCATCACGTTCCGCGTCGTCGCGCTGATCGTGTTCGCGGCCCTCGTGCTGATCGGGTTCGTGCAACCGCTGCGGCGGCGTGTCACCGACGGACAGGTCGCGCTGTACCTCGAAGAGAAAGATCCGTCGCTCGAAGCGGCCATCCTGAGCGCGATCGACTCCATTCCGGCCTCCGACGGATCCGACCGCGGACCGTCACCGAAACTCGTCGAGAAGCTCGTCGATCAGGCGATCGAGAAGTGCCGCGCGCTCGAAGACGGCATCGCGATCGAACGCGCCGGCCTCAAGCGGCAGCTCTATGCCCTTGGCGCCATCGTCGCCGCGGCGACGCTGCTGATCGTCTTCGGCCCGGCGTTCCTGCGCAGCGGCATGTCGGCGCTGCTCATCGTGTCGCGCAGCGCCGAAGCGGCGAGCCCGTACAAGATCGACGTCACGCCTGGCGACGCGAAGCTCCCGCGCGGATCCGATCTGAACGTCAAGGCGAAGCTGCTCGGGTTCTCGTACGGCGAGGCGGCGTTGATGGTCCGCTCCGATCCGGAGGGAGAGTACGAGCGTGTGCCGCTCGTCGCCGCTTCCGACCCCGGCAGCTTCGAGGGGATGCTCTTTCACCTCGAGAAGTCGGCGAGCTACTACGTCGAATCGAACGGCGTCCGCTCCGGCATCTTCACGCTGAACGTCGTCGACCTGCCGACGGTGGACAAGCTCGTGATGGAGTACCGCTTCCCCGCCTACACCGGTCTCGAGCCGCGGACGGTCGAGCCCGGAGGCGACATCGCCGCGATCAAGGGGACCGACGTCCGCTTGAAGATCACGCCGACGATGGCGACGCCGGGCGGTCGCGTGATCCTGAACGAGAAGGAATCGCTGCCGCTGACGAAAGAAGCGGACGGCACCTTCGCGGCGAACCTGACCGTCAAGGAGCAGGGCTTCTACAAGATCGAGCTCGAGGGGCCCGCGGGCGAGCAGGTGAACGCCTCGCCGCAGTACACGATCGACGTGCTCACCGACCAGTCGCCATCGGTGCACTTCAACAAGCCGGGCCGCGACACCAACGCGAGCCCGGTCGAGGAGGTGTTCGCCGAGGTGCGCGCCGACGACGACTACGGCGTGAAACAGGTGCAGATGTACTACTCGGTGAACGGCGGTCCCGAGAAGACGGTGCACCTGTTCGGCGGATCGAAGGCGCTGCCCGAGGTCACCGCTTCCCACACGATCTATCTCGAGGAGCTGGGGCTGAAGCCGGGCGACTTCGTCTCGTACTACGCGAAGGCCTCGGACAACAACGGCACCGACGGCGCGCAGACGACGACGAGCGACATCTACTTCGTGCAGATCCGCCCGTTCAAGAAGGACTACAAGCCTGCGCAGTCGATGGCCGGCATGGGCGGCGGCGGCTCCGGCCAGCAGGTCGGTCAGCTCTCGCAGCAGCAGCGCGAGATCGTCGCCGCGACGTTCAACATCGTCCGCGATCGGGCGAAGATGTCGGCCGACAAGTTCCGCGAGCAGGCGGTATTCCTCACGCTCGCGCAGGCGAAGCTGCGGCAGCAGGTCGAGGAGCTGAGCGGCAAGATGAACAGCCGCCTGGACTCGGTCGATCCGGCTTTCAAGGCGATCGCCGACGCGCTGCCGCAGGCCGCGAAGGAAATGGCGTCCGCCGAAGCCAACCTGAAGGGGCTGCAGGCGAAGGAAGCGCTCTCTCCCGAGCAGCGTGCGCTGAAGCTGCTGCAGGATGCCGAGCAGCAGTACGAGGTCCAGGTCGCGCAGCAGCGCGGCGGCGGTGGAGGGGGCGGCGGCCAGAACCAGATGTCCGAGGACCTCGCCGACCTCTTCGAGCTGGAGCTCGACAAGCTGGCGAACCAGTACGAGATGCAGCAGCGCGCCGAGCAGCAGGGCGCCGACAAGCAGGTCGACGAGCTGGCGGAGAAGCTGAAGGAGCTCGCGCGGCGGCAGCAGCAGGAAGCGGAGCGCCAGCAGCGGCTGGCGGCGGCCGGACAGCAGTCATCCGGCGGCGGATCCGGCGATGCGCAGCGTCAGCTGGCGCGCGAGCTCGAAGAGGCCGCACGGCGTCTCGAGCAGCTGTCGCGCGAACAGCCGCAGCAGGATCTCGCCGATGCGGCGCGTCAGCTCCAGGACGCGGCGAACGCCATGAAGCAGGCGGCGGCGAACGGGTCGCGCGACGCGGGGGCACAGGCCGCGGCGGCGCTCGACAAGATCCGTCAGGCGCAGCAGCGATTGCAGCAGAACCAGGGAGGACGCGGCGAGCGCGACGTGCAGGATGCGATGCGCCAGGCCGAGTCGCTGGCCGACGAGCAGCGGCAGATCACCTCCGAGGTGCAGGGGCTCCAGGGATCGCAGGGCGCGGCTCGCGACGCCAAGGCGCAGGCGCTCCAGCAGCGCAAGGACACGATGGATCAGAAGCTTGGACAGCTGCAGGATCAGCTGGAGAAGCTGGCGAACGAGGCGCGCAACGGGAGCTCGCGCGACGCGGCGCGCAAGCTGGACGAGGCGGCCGGCAGCATCACCGACAAGCGGATGCGTGAGAAGGTCCGGTACACGCGCAACACGCTGCGCGGGCAGGCGAGCGATTACGCGCGCTCGATAGAAGAGGACATCCAGGCGAACCTCGAGGCGCTGAAAGACAAGATCGGCGACGCGCAGGCGGCGTTCGGCCAGGCGAACAAGCAGGACGCGATCGGTCGCGCGGCTGAACGCACGCGCGACCTGGTACGCGGCATGGAGTCGCTGGATCAGCGGATGCGCGACCGCGCGCAGCAGGGGCAGCGCGGTCAGGACGGACAGAACCAGCAGAACCCGCGCGGACAGCAAGGCCAGCAGGGTCAACAAGGGCAGCAAGGTCAGCAGGGCCAGCAGTCCGCGTCGTCGCAGCAGGGTCAGCAAGGGCAACAGGGCCAGCAAGGACAGCAGGGCCAACAGGGACAACAGGGACAACAGGGGCAACAGGGACAACAGGGGCAACAGGGTCAGTCTGGACAGCAGGGCCAGCAGGGACAGTCGGGCGGACAGCAGGCCGGCGGTCAGGAGGGTGGTCAGGCAGGCGGCGATCGCAACGCGGACGGCAGCTTTGCCCGCGGCGCGTACGGCGGGCGCTACGACAACGGATACGGGGTGAACCGCGGCACCTACCGGTTCGATCCGAACGACGTGCGCCAGTTCCGGAACGACTACCGGCAGTGGGCGAACGACGCGCAGGCGCTGCGCCGCGATCTCGCGCAAGCCGGCGTCGATACAAAGGATCTCGATCAGATCCTGCGCGACCTCCGCGCGTTCGACAGTGACGCCGCGTTCACCGACGGCCACTCGCTCGCGCTGCTGCAGCAGCAGGCGCTCGACAAGCTGAAGAAGTTCGAGTTCGCGCTGCGCCGCAAGGCCGACGGCGGCGATCAGCCGCTCTCGCTCTCGGGTTCCGACGAAGTGCCGAGCGGCTTCCGCCAGGCGATCGAGGAGTACTACCGCTCGCTGGCGAAGAAGCAGCAGCAGTAAGGGCAACGAACGGCGGAGATCAAAGGTCAGAGGTCAGGACGACCCCGGTCGCTCCTGACCCTCCCGACCTTCCTGCCCCTCCCGACCTTCCTGCCCTTCCTCCCCTCCTGCCCCTCCAGTCACCTGCTGACCCCGTCCGTCCGGAGGCTCGGCGATTTCTTCTGAAAAACGCGATTTGAAATGCGGCTCCGGTGCACGGGAATCCGGCGCCGCCGCCTATTGATTACGACATGTCATCAACAGCGATTGTGATCCGACCGGCCGTGTCGGCCGACCTCGAGTTCCTGGTTGCCGGCAACCTGGCCCTGGCGCGCGAGACCGAAAACCTGGCGCTCGATCCATTGGTGGTGCGCGAAGGGGTGCGCGCCCTGCTCGAGGGTCGGGTGCCCGGGGCGTACTGGATTGCCGAGTGCGGCGATGACGCTGCCGGGCAGCTTCTGATCACCTACGAGTGGAGCGACTGGCGCAACCGGATGATCTGGTGGATCCAATCGGTCTTCGTCGTCCCGGAGACACGGTGCCGTGGTGTTTTTCGTGCACTGTACACACAGATGCGTACGGAAGCGGTCGCGGCAGGCGCTGGCGGGCTGCGGCTGTACGTCGACGTCGCGAACGAGCGGGCGCAGCGCGTGTACGCGGCGCTCGGCATGCGTGGCGATCACTACCGCGTGTTCGAGGAGATGTTCAGCTGAGGCCGTCTCTGAGCGCGCACATTATGCGCGGCGGTCGCATGATTCGTGATGAACGGCTGGCAAAGCGCCTGGCACAGCGCCTGACACAGCGACGCCGACGATCGCACGGTGCCCCGCTGCCTGGGATCCGGCAAGACGCAGGCGCCGGAGTTGTTGTCCCGCTCGCTCATCTCACACCGTTGTCAATTTCTCGTTAGTCCAGGAAGTCAGGCAAAAGTCTGAATAACGCGCTCCCGGCGACCTATCGTTTCGAGAGCGTCATCGGATCACGATTCGGTCGTGCAATTATGTGCAATTCAGTGCATCAGCTTGGGCACGTCTGTTGCGTCAGCACGGGCATCATGAAGCGCTTCATTCTGTTCGCAGTCGTTCTGACGGTACTGGCGGTCACGGCGAGGCCTTCCTCGGCGTCGAGCCTGACCTTCGCGGACGATACCTTCGATCTGTCCAACTACACGTTCCCCGCCCTGTTCACGACCAACCCGTCGGCGGCGGTCACCAACGCGCAGTGCACGACGTGCGGCGTGGGGGGCAGTCAGGGGCTGGAGATCATGGCGCAGCTGGCGGGCACCAGCGGCTTCCTGATCGCCGAGCCGATCGTGTCCAAGCTGTGGATTGTGGACCCGTCGGTCGTCGGGACGGTCACCAGCATCGACGCGTCGGTCGAGAAGGAGCTGACGGTCAGCGGCGGGAGCCTTCCCACCGGTCTGGTCACGACAAACACGTTCAGGCCGCTGATCGCTCAGGGCGGCAACTACTACCTGGCCACGATTCCAGGACTATCCTTCGTCCTCCCGCCCGGGTCGACGGGCGGAAGCACCGGATACCAGACGCTGGCGCAGACCGGCCTGACCGCGCTCGACTTCCTGCAGCTCGACTTCGCGACCGGCGCCTTCAGCCTCGCGCATCCTGACTTCGGGAGCGTCTTCTCGCTCGGTCTGGCGCAGATCAGCAACGCGTTCGACTTCAACGACCCGGTCGTCACCGCGCGGTACGACAACCTGGTGTACCAGGTCAACGCCGTGCCCGAACCGGCGACGCTGCTGCTCGTCGGCACCGGCCTGGCGGCCGCGGTCCGTCGCCGCCGGCGCGCCGGTCAGCCCCAGGCCTGAGCGGACATCGACCCACGGCGTCATCGCGGTGCGGCACACGTTCGTGCTGCGATGACGCCCGCTCATCCCGCTCCTTCTCTCTCGCCTGCGAGCCGCCGGCGGCTGCCGATGGCCGCACGCCATCGCACCATCGCGGTTCGGCTGCGGCGACGCGCGCTCGCCCGTCACGCGTCGAACCGTCTCCTGTCGGCAGACACCAGACTGGATCAAGGGCGACGCCTTGCACTCCGCCCAGCCGGCCGCCACCATCAGCGCGCGCACCCACCGAGCGTTTTCGTCGTTCTCGCGCCGCACGGCGGGTCCGTCGTCGTCAGCGGGCCCATCGATCGTTCGCGCGCGTCCACGGCGGGTTCCGTCGGGTGGGCTAGAATGAAGCGTCCGCGGTCTCCGCGCGACAGGTCGGGGCGTAGCGCAGCCTGGTAGCGCACCTGCCTTGGGCGCAGGGGGTCGCTGGTTCGAATCCAGTCGCCCCGACCAAAATTCCTAACGTTTTCACACGTTTGTGAATTCGGCGAACGCGGATCGAGCGTCGGCTGACAATTGGCTGACAATCGGTAGCGTGCCAACCCTGCTCGGTCTGCATTCCTTCACCCAATCTGAGCGGTCGCTTCATCAACGTGCTCGACTCGATTGACGCGTCGTTCGCGCGCCTGGCGCATCGACTCGGCCAGCGAGCTCGCACGCGCGTTCATGTAGCGCTGGGTCGTCGTGATGCTGGAGTGCCCGGCGAGCAATTGCAGCTCGTGAACGGGAACACCATCGTCGGCCAACCGTGACAACGCCTCGTGTCGGAGGTCGTGCCAGTGGAGGTCGATCTGCGCGAGCGCCTTCCGGTTGGACACTCGCTTGCCGCTGCCGGCGCGTGTCGGCTTGATGCCGCTGGCCAGCAGAAGCAGCGTCTCCCAAGCTGACTTCAGGCTGGCCACGTACGCGCCGGTCGTAGCCTCGCCGAACACGTATGCGTCGGGTCCGAGGAATGCTCGCCGGCGCAACAGCTTCTCGAGCCGGCTACCTGCCTCGAACGGGATCACACGCGCTACCTCCGTCTTCGAGTGCTCCTTGAGGATTCGGATCCAGCGGTGTCGCCAATCGACCTGCTTGTTCTGGATCTTGAGCATCTCGCCACGACGGCAGCCCGTGTCGAGGGCTCCGATGATCCGGTCGCGCATCTCGTCACCCGTGGTCAGCTTGACCTCCGGATTCCAGATGTGGCCGCGGACGATCGCGCTGCACAGCGGTCGCGAGATCTTGAACGCCTCCGCGATCTCCCGTTGCTCGACGCCAGCGTTGGCTCTTGCCCGGATTTCGCGGACATCGTCCCAGGTCAGCTTCGCCATGCTGCGTGTGGGTTCGTTCAGGAGCTTGCACGCCTCGAGCAACTTTTGCTCTTCGGCCTCGGACACGCGCCGTTCGCGACGACGCTCGGCCTTCGCGGGGATTCGGACGCCCCGAGGATGGAACGCCGTCTTGGTGAGGAGGTCGCGACCGATCGCCCAGTTGCAAACGTGACGCAACCGAGCCAGGTAGCGATTGGTCGTCGCGACCTCGCGATCGGCGTATCGCTTCTTGAAGTCCTCGATTGCGTCAGGGCGTTCGAGCGCCGTCGCCGGTAGCGTGCCGAGTTGAGCACTGAGCACGTTCAGTTGACTCAACATGCCCGCGCAACTCTTGAGCGGCTCGACCTCGACGTAGCGCGTGCGATACAGCTTTAGCAGGTCGGCCACCGTCGTCGGTCGTTCGGACGTTGGCTCACGTTCGATCGGCACTCGGGGATCTTTCCCGGAGACGATCTCGGCGATGAACTTCGGTTCCCAGACCTTCTCGGCTTCCTGCTTGGACGTGACCGGTGCCGTTGCGCCTCGCGTTAGCGCGAAGTCGTCGACGGGCATTCGGTACCGTTCGCGGTTGTGCATGACATCCAACCACCACGGATGCTCGCAGCGCGGGCTCGTCTTGCAGCCCTTGCTGCGACAGGGTTTTCGAACAGCCATACGGGTCCTCCTTTCGGTTACGAGACTTTCGTTGGGGCGCCTCGACGGATCCAGTCAAGGACGTCTTCGCGGTGGAACCTCCTTCCTCTGACGCCGAAGCGTTGCGAGACCAGCAGGCCGCGCAGGTATGCGCGACGAACGGTCTCCTCGTGACAGCCAATGAACTCCGCGACTTCGAACGCGGTCAGCAGGCGGTTCGGCAATCCTTCGGACACGGGTGCCGTTTCCGCCACCTCGCGGACCACGGTCGCAGTATGCGCCGGTTCCGGGTACGTGATGTCAGGCATGGTCGTCCTCCGCACACTTGCGGCGCCGAACGTGCGTTCGACGCCAGACTGTTGATGAACGTCTCGAGCCGGTAGGTCCGCAGCGCGTGATGGACCTGAGGTCGATCACGCGTCTGCGGCGGCTCGGTGCGGCGGGTTCAGAGCAGAGCATGGCTCGCACCCTGACTGTCGCCATGACGGGGGCCCATCGACACGTCACACCAGGATGCGACGCGTCCGGTCCCGCGGTGTTCCGCGATCAGCCGACGGTTCCTAAGGAGCAGTCGTACGCGGAAACGCCTTTTGTTTGGGGTGTGCCGGCCCTCGGTGGTGCACATCGATGCGGTTGGTCATGATGACGAAACCGCTGATCGTGGCGAGTCGCGCTGTCTCTGGTTGCCTCAGGTTCCCTGGAGTGGTCTGGGCTTCCGGCTGCGACTCTCTGCACCGACCCGGCTATCGGGCGCTTCTTCCCGCTGCCCTGTGGGCGATCCGGGCGGAAGCGAATTCCACGTGACCTATGGCCTGACGTGGAGTGTGGCAACTGATCGCCACAACGAATGCACCGAAGCTACAAGACACGCGAATCGTCGTCAAGCTCAACGACGGCAACACGTCATCGACGTTCTGGCGATTCATGGCGACTCCCGGCGAAAGCATTCGTGTGCTGGCGGCATTATCGTCGACGATGCGACACTGGCGTCGTCAAGCTACATGCGAATTGTTGCTCTCAGCGATCAGCACGGGTTCCTGCCGGACATCCCGCCTTGCGATCTCTTGATCGTTGCGGGCGACGTCTGTCCGGACCGCTTCGGGCCATTCATGGCAGCTCACGATCCACATCAGCAACAAGCATGGTTCGATCGGCACGTGCGGCCTTGGCTTGCGAGCGCGCCGGCCACGCACAAACTTCTCACGTGAGGCAATCACGACTGGTGTGGGCAGTTGTGCAGCTTTCGCGCTGACTCGCCAGCGCACGCGCGTTCAACGGATCTTCAAATCGTCGTGGACGAAGGAACCACAGTCCCGCGCTCAGGAGGCGCGGATGGGCATGTCTCCGTGTGGGCGACGCCGTGGTCCAACAAGTTCATGCGGTGGGCCTTCATGAAGCGGCCGAGCGATCTCGAGCAGGTCTACGCGGCGATCCCTGAGGGCACCGACATCCTGGTGTCGCATCAACCTCCGCTCTACCACGGCGACCGCACCTTCAACCTGGACTCAGGTCGCGTCGACCATGTGGGGAGTCGTGAGCTGCTCGATGCAGTCGAAAGGGTCCGACCGAGGATCGTGATCTGTGGGCACGTCCACGGTGGGTTCGGTCGGTTCGAGTATCAGGGCATTCCGATCTACAACGTCAGCGTCGTTGACGAGAGGTATCGGCTCGTCAACACGCCGACAGTGATCGAGTTGTTGGATCTCTGAAAGCGGTCTTCTCGCAGATTGCTCAAGACCTTGAGTAAATGTGCTCAACGCGCGCATGTGGCCTTCCAGAGTGCGCCTTGGAACAGCCATGGGAACTCTGATCGTTGTTGACTGTGAAGCCCCCTTCGGCGTCGGCGCGCCGTCCGTCGGCGACATGACGGAGTTCGGCGCCGTCGACGTGAACGCGCTTCGGGAAGGCCACGAGGAGACCTTCCACGGCGTCGACTGCACCGAGGAGACGTTCCGCCGGTTCCGTGAATGGCTGGAACCGCGCAAGCCCGTCGTCTTCGTCTCGGACAATCCCGCGTACGACTTTCAGTGGATCAACTACTACTTCTGGCGCTACTTCGGAGAGAACCCGTTCGGACATTCGGGGAGGCGCATCGCCGACTTCTACGCGGGGGGGACTGGTCGGCGATTTCCTAAACACGCAGAGATGGAAGCGGCTCCGACGAACGAAGCACGATCATCATCCGGTCCACGACGCGCTCGGAAACGCCGAGGCGCTCATTCGGATCTTCGAGGGTGAGCGATAAGAACCAAACCGTGCACGTCCGGCGCAAGTGCAAATCCTACGCCCCATGCAGCGGGTCAATGTCCAAGAGTCGCTGCGCCTCCCGGATCTCCTTTTTGCTCGCCTGCTTCGTTGCGACGCGTTCATAGCGCGGAGCGCTGTAGATCGGCACGTCACGGCCATCGCTGCGGGTGATCACTCGAACGAGCGGTTCGGGCACGTAGCGATAGTTGTGAATGAACCAGCCGGAATCCCGCCGCTCCCACACTCGCGTGACGTCTACGCGGTATCGTCGAATGGCCGCTGCATTCGAGACGTCGATACCGAACGCGCGCAGCGCAGCTTGAGCCTTCACGAACGGGCCGCCGCGATATCCGCGCCAGGACTCGAGCGTGTAGCAAAGCAATCCCGTTGTCGGGTGAACGTACAAGCCACTGACCGGGACGAGCCCCGACCAGCGATTGCGGTACAGACTGCCGTCTGGACTGAGCCAGACGTGCTGCTGCACCTCCCACCGGATGTGGTCGAAGATGTGCTGGCCGCTCAGTGAACGGCTGTCGAGATTGCGCGGTGATCGTTAGAGTCCCCGGACGTGGTGGAAATTCAGTGAGGCCCCAGCCGTAGACAGGGTCGAGGGCCATCGTGCATCGTTCCGTGAGTTCTTTCTCGGCAAAGAAGGACGACACGGAGGGCGACGACGATGGCCAAGGCAAGGATGGATCTGTCTGCGTTTGTTAGCAAGCTGCTCGAGGAGCAGGACGGGGATGTGCTGCGGGAAGGGATTCGGGTCCTCTCCCAGGCGCTGATGGAAAGCGAGGTGGCTGGGCTCATCGGGGCGGAGCGGCACGAGCGCACGAGCGAGCGCACCGCGTTCCGCAATGGGACCCGGACGCGGACCTGGGATACGCGCATGGGCACGATCGAGCTCGCGATTCCCAAGGTGACGCCGGGGACCTACGTTCCGTCGCTGTTGCAGCCCCGGCGCCGTGCCGAGCACGCGTTGCTGGCAGTCGTGCAGGAAGCGTATGTCCACGGGGTGTCGACGCGGAAGGTGGACGACCTGGTGAAGGCGCTGGGGGTGGACGGCGTGTCCAAGTCCGAGGTGTCGCGGATCTGCAGTGCGCTGGACACCGCGGTCGCGGCATTTCGGACGCGGCCGCTCACCGGTGAGCATCGCTATCTCTGGGTCGACGCGACGTATCACAAGGTGCGGGTCGACGGGCGCGTCATCAGCCAGGCCACGGTGGTCGCCGTCGGCATCACCAGCGAGGGGACGCGGCAGGTGCTGGGCGTTGACGTCGGCCCGTCCGAGGACAAGGCCTTCTGGACGGCCTTTCTGCGGAGCCTGGTGAAGCGTGGGCTCAAGGGCGTACGGCTGGTGATCTCCGACGCGCACGAAGGGCTGAAGGCCGCGATCAGCACGGTGCTGACGGGGACGACCTGGCAGCGGTGCCGGGGGCATTTCATGCGCAACCTGCTGGCGACGGTCCCCCACGGCGCGCGGGAAGCCATCGCGGCGATCGTCCGCACGATCTTCGCGCAGCCGGACCACGCCTCCGCGATGACGCAGCTGCGGAAGGTGGCGGATGCGCTGCGGAGCCGATTCGCGCAGGCTGCCGCGCTGCTGGAAGAGGCCGCGGAGGACATTCTGGCGTATCGCCATGTGCCGCTGGAACATCAACGGCAATTACACAGCACGAATCCGCTGGAGCGCTTGAACAAAGAGATCAAGCGGCGATCGAACGTGGTGGGCATCTTTCCCAATCCAGCGGCGGTCATCCGTTTGGTGGGCGCGCTTTTGCTGGAGCAGGACGATGAATGGGCGGTGGCGGAGCGGCGGTACTTCAGCGCGGAGTCGATGAAGCAGACCACCACGCCCGCGTTGTCGACGACGACTCAGGAGATTCTCGCGGCGATTGCATAGCAGCCGAACTCACGACCGGTGTGTGTGAATTTCCACCACTTGACGGGACACTACCGCGTGATCTCCGACCAGACCTTGTCCCACGGGCGTCCGACCTGCTTGCGCAGGTACCGGCGGAGCGGTCCCAGAAGATCGGAGAACTCCTTCGCGTTCCAGCCGTATTGATGATGCCGCGCGATCGGTGCGCGACTCGGTCCGAGATCCTCGGCGTCGTACTCGTTCTTTCGGAGTCGTCGCCCCCACTTCTTGCCTGGATTTCCATGGCCTCGCCGCGGCCGCTCGGTGACGACCTTGGCTATATCGCTTCGCATAGGTCTTCCTCCACTACGTCATAGGTCACCTCCTCTGAAGAATCCGGTTAGAAGCATGTGGTCAATCCTCGTCAGGAGAGCCGCACAGGATACCGCATCTCCGGTGCGAGCGCATCCCGGCCTCAAGAAACGGTAACCAGTTTGAATCGGCTAAGCGGGACGGAGCGCCGCGTTCGTGCCAGAATGAGCGCGTGGCAAAGAAGGCCGGAGCGCCGCACGATTTCACCGTCACGGCGCGGCGCGTTGTCGAGCAGGCGATCGGGGAGAAGTTGGACGGCACGCCGCTCGACAAACCAGCGCCGAGCGGTCGCGTCAGGGCTGCTCGCCGAGTGAGCGGCGCCAAGGGTGGGAGCGCACGATCCAAGCGCCTGACGGCTGCAAAGCGATCAGAGATCGCGCGGTTGGCAGCTGAAGCACGCTGGAAGAAATCCTAGCTCGCTTTCTTGTCCGCGTCGCCAGGCGCGTTCTTGCGCCATTCGATTTCATCGGTCAGGTCCATATCGACCTTGATCGGTTCCTCATCGGGATGAATCCTGCTCCAGTGCTCCAAGTCGAGCGTGAGTTGAAGACCGTCGCCGACCATCTGCTCCTTGCGGAGATTCGCGCACTTGGCCATCTTGTGGCGAGGGGCGTCGCCGTCGATGTCGAGCCACAGATGAAGCTGTTCGCCGCCCTGCGCGATCGTGTAGTGGTGATTCGCGCGATATGGCCGATTGGTGACGGTGTCGTACCGAATCTCTTCGCGCGCAGCCGCTGAGAACTCCTTCGCCAGACGTTCAAGCGGATCCTGCGGCGCTGGCATCTTCACGAGCCCCTTCTTGACCGCCCACGCCGCGACCTTTTTCATGTGGACGTCGTGGATCCCCGTCTCGCTGCGATACTGCCGGATGATGCGCTGCTTCAGCTCGCTCTTCGTGGCCATGTGGCCTCCTTTAGTTGCTGCCGACGGGTGCCACATCGCCCCAGCCATCCACCATCGCACCAGGCGTGACGATCGATCGGATTCTGACGAGGTGATCCCGAAACCTGTCGTACCTCCCGGTGGCTCGCTGCAGTTGACCGGCAACGAGACCAGGATGAATGTTCAGCGTTCTTGAGAACCCAAGAATGTCGCGCTCGGCATAGAACGGCGCTTTGACGCTGACGAACTTCTCCATCTTTTTTCGCGGCACGCAGAAGTCGGCGGCCGCTTCGTTGGCCTGCCGCTCTTCCTCCGGTAGTTCAACGCCGACACCGGCCTTCTCGCCTTCAAGTTCGGCATCAACGGCAGGATGTTCGCGGCCGTGGCGACGGAGTACATGTTCGAGTTCGTGCCGAAGCACGAAGTAGAAATTGTCGATCCGGTCGAACCGAAGCGACATGCCAATGACTGGCGCGAAGTCGTTCAGCCAGAAGCAGACACCGTCGATCTTGGCCGATGCCAAGGACTCGACCAGCACAAAACGGATACCCGCTTCCGCCATGATTCGCGGTACCTTCCGCGCCTCTTCAGCCGCATTTAACAGCGCTCGAAGACGCTCGATCGCGGCCTCCACGCCAACAGGCGAGTAGCGATTTACCAGCATGTCGTCGGCGATCTGGCGAACGCGCTGCAACCACGCGAGCTGCGCTGGAGTCACCGACTGACCGACGTCCGTCTTCTTGGCTGCGTGAGGTAGCACGTCAATGTCGTCGATGGATTCGACGCCGAAAAACTTCGCCAACTCCGCTTCGACGCGTGCAACATCTCTGATGTCAGAGACGTTGAGCCACCCTCGCTTCATCATCTCGGTGATCGGAAAGTCGCCGAACACGCGCGCTCGTGTCTGAAGGCGGGGGTCGGGATCCGCGATCGCGCGCGCGATCGTGAGGTCGAAGTTTCGCTGAAGGTCGAGGAAATGCTCGGCAGGGACCCCGAAGACGGCGCTGAGCTTCAGCGCCAACTGGGCCGTGAACGGCTTCTTGTCCGCGACGAGCCTCACAACGATGGCTTTGTCCACGTTCAAAATCACCGCTAATACGCTCTGTGTCCAGCCTTTAGCGTCGAGAAGAGCCTTGAGATACTGACCTGGGGTTCGGAAGTCGGACGGGTTCACGAATGATATGATATTCAAAAGTGACGATTTCGTCAATTTGACCATACTGCTTGGCAAATGCCAGTGCGCCAGTCATACTCCAGTTCATGAATCGGCTGAGCACGGCGGAACGCGCACGAGTGGTGGCGAGGCTCGTCGAAGGGAATAGCATCCGCGCGACGGTGCGCATGACGGGCGTTGCGAAGAACACCATCGTCAAATTACTGACCGACCTCGGTGCAGCGTGCTCGAAATATCAGGACGAGACGATCCGCAACGTGCGCTCGCGTGGTGTTCAGTGCGATGAGATCTGGTCGTTCGTCGGAGCAAAACAGAAGAACGCTTCAGATGAGAAGAAGGCTCAGGGTTGGGGCGACGTGTGGACGTGGACCGCGATCGATGCCGACTCGAAGTTGACTCTCTCGTTCCGTTTGGGTGACCGCACGGTCGCGACGGCATACGACTTCATGGAAGATCTTGCCAGCCGGATCGCGTCACGCGTGCAGCTGACGACTGACGGTCACAAGGTGTATTTGAACGCCGTGGAGGGAGGGTTCGGCGCTGACGTGGACCACGCGATGCTCGTGAAGATCTATCAGGACAGCCAGGAAGAGACGCGCTACAGCCCCGCGAAGTGCCTGGGCTGCGAGCAGAAGGTCATCTCAGGCGAGCCAAACCCGAAACGCATCTCCACGTCCTACGTGGAGCGCCACAACCTCACGATGCGGATGTCGATGCGCCTTTTCACGTGCCTGACGAATGCGTTCTCAAAAAAGCTGGAGAGCCACGCGGCGATGGTGGCACTCTACTTCATGTATTACAACTTCGGCCGCGTGCATCAAATGCTGCGCGTGACGCCAGCGATGCAGGCGGGAATTTCGGATCATGTCTGGGCGATCGAAGAAATCGTCGCGCTGATGGGGTGAGCTGAAACGATGTCGAAAATGGATCAACCGGCCGTAAACGCGGCCGTCATCGAAGCCGTCAGAACGTTCGGGTTGCCGTACCAGGGGCCAATCGAATCCGCAGCAGTCAACCATGCCGGGCCGGATCGCTACACCGCCGTGTTCAACGACCTCCGCAAGAGCAAGTCAAGCGGCCCTGTGTTTTGGTGCGACATCGAGATTTCAGCTGCGTCGACAGCGGAGTCTGTGCGCGACTTCGTCAAAGAGAAGATCGCCGCCTACATCGCCAACAATCCAAACTGACCCACTACCAAGAAACGTTCCGGTGCAGGAGGAACGATAGCGGCTTACATGCGGGGAACCGAGGCAACGCTCTGTTAGGCGCGGTCGCCGGTCATGAGGTACTCCCTGACGGCGCCGATGAGGTCCGGTACCGGCCGCGCGAGACGGTCTAGCAACTCCTCGAACGTCACAGGTGGGTTCTGCAGATCGACGGCCTGTTCGCGGAGCATCTCGACGAAGCCCTCAGGATCGAGGTCGAAGAGGTTGCAGAGGAACTCGTCGGGCGACTGGGCCTCGATGCCGTCCGGTAGTGGGGTGAAATCCTTGAGGTTCGCGGTGATGATGACCTGTGCACCGGTCTTGACGGCGGCAGCGACGACGTGGCGATCCTTTGTGTCGTTCTGCATCGCGTCGATGAACGGCTCGTAGCCCATCACCATCGCCTCCGGGAAGAAGCGCTCCATCGTCGCGCGAAGCCGCGCCGCCTTATCGGCAGGCACCGTGCCCGTCGATACGAGGTTGCGCTCCATCTCGTCGAGGATCTCCTTGTTCCAGCGCAGTTGGTAGAAGTCCGCCGCAGCCGCGCGGAGCATGGTGTCACGGAGCGTGAGCGGGAAGAGGATGTTCGCGTCGATGACGACGATGAAAGGTGCGGGAACCACGCGGCTTCGTACTCGACACTACTTCAGTTCGGAGTCGTAGCCGCCGAACTCCTCCGTCATCCGAGACAGCTCCCGAAGACCAGCGCGCCGATCCTTGTCGCGCGTCTGCTTGAACAAGAGCACGTCCTCGATGCGGACCCGTCGATGCTTGCCTGTCTTCCGAAACGGGATGCGCCCTTCGTCGAGTAGGCGCACCAGATACTGCCGGGACACATTCAACAGGTCGGCCGCCTGCTGCGTCGTCACCTCCCGGCCGACCGGCACCACGGTGATCGAGTCACCTTGAGCCATGACCTCGGCGACGCGCTCGAGGACGTAGAAGACACTCTCGGGCAGCGGGATACTCTCCCCCTTCGGGCCGACGAGTTGGCACTTAGGGGCGTGCTTCTTGGGCTGGTGAGCGAGGACCTCAAGGGCTTTGGAAAGCGCGACCACCTGAGCCAGCTGCTCAGGTGGCACAGAGACCGGGGTCATCCGGCGGATCAGGTCTTCCATCGTGTGGGCCACGGCTTCCATGAGCGGAACCTCCGAACGAAAGATAGCAAGTATTCGACTCAGACACAACATAAGACGACCTATTCGCAACCGATGGCCCGTTCGTGCGTAGAATAGCGGCCTCAATCTACGCACCCAATGCGTAACTTGCCCTTGACGCTGTGTAGAATAGACGCCATGATCTACGCATTCAGTGCGTAGAATGCCGCCTTATATCCATCAGCTCCCAGATTGGCCCCAATTTCGGTGGGATCAGCAGGCCCTTGCCGGACCTCTGGCCGAGCTCCGTCACCGGCAAGGCCGCTTGCTGGGTCGGATGGAAGGCCTTGGGTTCATGCTCCAGAAGGAAGCCGAGCTGGAGACGCTCACGCTTGAAGTGCTGAAATCCAGCGAGATCGAGGGCGAGAAGCTGGATGCAGCACAGGTGCGTTCATCAATTGCCCGTCGCCTCGGCATCGAGACCGCGGGCATGGTGGCGGCCGAGCGCGACGTCGAGGGTGTTGTCGAGATGATGCTCGACGCCACGCAGAATTACGCGGAGCCATTGAGCGAGGAGCGGCTGTTCGCGTGGCATGCGGCGTTGTTTCCGACCGGCCGCAGCGGGATGCGCAAAATCATCGTTGGGGCGTGGCGCGACGATGGTCACGGGCCGATGCAGGTCGTCTCCGGTCCTGTCGGAAAAGAGCAGCTGCATTACGAAGCGCCGGCCGCACCACGGCTCGAAAAAGAGATGTCCACATTTCTCGTCTGGGCCAATGACAGCGGGAACCGGACGGACATGGTGCTGCGGGCTGCACTCGCCCACCTGTGGTTCGTGACGATCCACCCGTTCGATGATGGCAACGGACGGATCGCGCGCGCAGTCGCCGACTGGGCGCTCGCGCGCTCGGAAAACAGCCCGCAGCGCTTCTACAGCATGTCCGCACAGATCCGTCACGAGCGGAACGATTACTACGACCTTCTCGAGAAGACGCAGAAGGGAACGCTGGACGTGACGCCGTGGATGGAATGGTTTCTCGCGTGCCTCGGACGCGCGTTTGAGGGAACGGAAGTGACACTGGGTGCGGTTCTTCGCAAGGCGCGCTTCTGGGAAAAGTACGCGCGCGTGCCGGTGAACGACCGGCAGCGCGATGTGATCAACCGCTTACTGGACGGCTTCACCGGGAAGCTGACGACAACGAAGTGGGCGATGCTCGAGAAGTGCTCGCACGACACCGCGCTCCGTGACATCCAAGGTCTTATCGAGCAGGGTCTCCTGCGGAAAGACGCGGGTGGCGGCCGGAGCACCAGCTATTTATTGGTTGATGCTTGACCGAGGCCGCAAGGTCCAGGCCAGTCACATATTCGAATGCTGTCCAGAGCTTTGGACGAATGCGCGGTATTGAGTTGGATCAAGATGGCAGGATTTCGACAGCTCGCCCGGGAGCACATATAGGCGAGCGTCGGGTCCGAAGTTGAAGACCCGATACAGGTGGAATTCGTGTGGCCGAGCCTGCGAGCAGCGGACTTCGTTCACAGTGACGTTGAACGGGAAGTACTTCCCGAGACCGGTAGTCTTGACCTCGATCAGTCTCGAGCTACCATCCGCATTGAACGACTGGACGTCGTAACCGGCGCCGTCCCCCCTGGTCTGCGCCGTCCATTCGATTAGCTCGACCAGGTCGCGGCGTCCACCATCGTGTAGACGCTTGCGCTCGAACTCGACGACAAACTCCTCGCCGCGCCGTCCGAGATCACGATTTGCTGCGTCTCGTGCAACGAAATCGAATCGGCTCAGGCGGGCCGACGGCGTCCACACTGCCGGCGGAACTCGCATCTCCTCGGGTGGGGGCTCAACAACGCGGTTCACGTCGAAAGCCGCTGCGTTGGGAGACACCGTAGGATTGAGCACCGGTCCGGTCACCAACGGCTCGAAGAAGTCCCGGTGCACGTCCAGGTACTCAAGAACCACCTGTTCGAGAAGTGCCTGGAAGTTGAAGCGGGGTTTGTAGCCGTCGATGTACGGATAGCCGTGCAGGGTCAAGACTGCACTGATGTTCGCGTGCTTGAATTCGACCGACCCTTTCGATCTGTCTTGGAGCAGCCGTCGGAGGCGTTCGTTATGCGCCGCCTTGTTGATCGAAAGGCCGGCGAGCTCGTCGTGCAGCATGGCGAAGTAGTCGCCGACTGTTGCTTCCACTTCGTCACGCGACCAATCCTCTCCGGCCATAGCTAGTTCGATCCGTCCACGTGAGATAAATTACAGGTCGAATGGGAGGATTACGGACGCCACGCTTATCCTCTATTCTGCGGTTCGGAGAACACTTGCAGAGCCCAAGCCTGCCGCTCCATGCGATCACGTGGCAGCTCATGAAAGGTGCGGGGGTGAAAGCGAGCGCCATCGAACCCGCGCGTGGCACCCGTTGCTTCTAGCCCGAAAAACCATATGCGTTTGCCGGCTACCGACGGCGTCAGGCCATGACGATCGCTTAGACCGTCGATGCGTACTCGTCTTCCTGCGTCATCACGCAACACGAGGTCCACTCGCTCCTGGCCCACCCCGAGCACCTCGAGCGCGGTGCCCCATACGTCATTTGACAGCCGGTCGATGTTCGATGGGTATTGTTTCCACCAAGCCGGTGCATTCGCACGGTACGCGGGGCAGACGTGGCGAACAGAACAACCTAAGCAGCTTGTTCCGGGGCGCGGCAGTTCTTCTGCGGACGCGGGTCCCGCAGGCGGCATGGACCTGGTAATACGCATCACTTCGTCGGTAGCCTTACGTCGCGCGTCGACGTCGAAGGGAACCTCTCGCTCCTCGCCATCATCCACCACCAGCCGAACGTCAGCGCCAGGCTGAGCCTCGAGCACTAACAAGCCGTACGCCTGGAGTTGCAAAGCGATTCCCTCCTTGATCTCCCCCCGCTCGTCCAACGTCGCGCCGGTCTTGAAGTCGCGCACTTCTAGTATTCGGGGGCCGAGCCGCCGAATTCTGTCGGCCCTTCCGCGCAGGCGTAGGTTACGGCTTTCGAGTCCGACCTCAGGTCCGACAATCCACCGCTTAACGGAAAGACGTGGTCGTGAAGCGGCCGTTTCCTCAGCCCGTCCCGCCCGCGCGAGGACCCATGCTCTCACGCGGGTCCACTCCGCCAATGACTTGGTCGACGCGAGTTCGGCGAAATGCGCCCGACGAGGATCTCGTCGGATCTCTTCGACCGCGCGCTCATACTCCTCGTGGAAACTTCCTCGGGCGACGCGCTTGCTCCTAGCCCTACGCGCTCGAGCACTCGATGGAGCAAGGTACCAACCGCAGCCTCTGGACCGGATGCGAGTCGCTCGCTCCACTCCGAGTGGCGAAGCGATGAGACGATCAGCCTGAGGCGGCATTCGCCAGACGACCAAAGGGCGGACGGCGAGAAGCAATCCGGCACCGTCACCTGCATTATGAGCGGCGGCAACGGGACCAAGAATCAGGCCCCTTCGAGAATGGCTCGTCGGATCGTTACGGGTCGACGTGCAAGGTTGAATGAGTCAACAATCACAAACGGATCGCCGCCGAGCGAGTTGATGGCGTCGAGCAGTACGCCTGACGGATTCGTCGGATCCCACAGAGGATGAGCGACGATCGCCCACTTCGGTGACCCGTCGAACTTCACTGCCCAGACCGACCCGACTTGTTTCGATTGCATCTCTACGAACTGTCGCTCGAGCCGCCAGACGTCCTTCTCGACGAGCGTCGTCCACGAGCGAAGCGCCGGAGTTCCGAAGTTGTCGTCGAGTCCGCAGCGGTATCCGTCATCCGCGAGCGCACTCAAGAAGGAGAGGCCCAAGCGCCAGTCGAGGAGTCCGTGATAGGGCTGATTGCGGTAGCGGAGGAGGCAGCGATAGCACCCTTGAGCGCAGGTCTGTTCGTGATCGTCACGCAGGAACTCGTTCAACGGGTACTCGTCGAGATCGTTCAACGCTGAAGTTAGCAGCGATGAGATGAGCGGCGTTTCGGTACGCGGATCCTCTGCGCCCAGCGCCACGCAGAACCCGGCTCCGTTCACGAGATGGTCCGCGAACTGGAGGACCGGCACTGCTATTCCGCCCGCCGGTCTGAAGATACGCGGCTCGATGACATCAAACTCCTCAGGATCCACGTCGAGCTCGAGAGCCGCTCTATTCAACAGGATGAAGGTAGCCGAGAGCGCTGCCGCGCGAACTGATGTCCGGCCTAGCGCTTCCAGGATCTGCGTACTGCTCAAGCCTTCGAGCGTGCGCGGGCCTACCACCCGTTCGAGGCTGAGTCCCAACGGCATTGTGCTCGGCGCCAAGTAGATGGCGTCCGTCGTCTTCGGCGCGGCCAGCCAGATCCGGCTCACGCGTTCAGCGTTCTGACCCACGTAGGGCGTGAAGTCAGGTGGGGCATCGGAAGTTCCCAACACGTCCTCGGAGATCATCTGCGCATCAACGAACGCTTCCCTCCGGCCGCGCGAGAGCCGTTCTTCGCCAGCGACGGCCGAGAATCCGAGCCATGCGCCGGCGGCGTTGGGATCCACCGCTCCTCGATTCAAACGATACGTCTTGACCTGTGACCTGACGTCCACGGCAAGGTTCGAATCGGTGCAGGGCACCAGTGTGAGTCCGCCAGCCTCCGATTGGATTGACCGATGTCGGCCACTCGGCGCGTCGCTGTCGACGTCCGCGGATGGGCGAAAGTTAGTGCGGAAACCGAGTGGCTCTCGGCTTTCGACGGACCGTCGGGGTTCAAGCGGACGCCCACAGGACTTGCAGTCGCCAATGTCCTCGTCTGGCTGAGTGTCGAAGCGGAACCACGAGTTGCAGTTCACGCATTCGAGCATCCAGAACGGGTCTCCGAATGAGGGCGCCATCGGCGTCGCATGCATGCCAGGTGGCTGGCGAAACAGGAACCCTGGTAGCGCGCCTGTGAAGCCGATGCAAAGGTGCTCGCGCTTGTCCTTCACAATCACGGACCCAGGAGCGAATTCGTAAACAGCGAGATCGAGATCTCGATCGATCGTCACCCACTCGGTCTGCCGGCTAGCGCCGGCATCGCGGTTACCGACGTAAAGATCACGAACGCGCGTCGGCATCCCGTACATCGGTAGACTGCCCTGCTCGGCGAGCGAGTGAGCGAGCCCGTACTGCTTCGACTCGCGTCGCTGCGTGAGCATATCGATCTCGCCTAGCAGCGTCTCTGCGTCCGACCAGACTTCGGAAACGGGCAGAGACGAGTCCTCGCACAGCAGGGCTACGAACTCTCTTGCGTCACTCTCCACGCCGACTAGTGCCCTGGACACCGGTTCTCGCCACCCTCCAGAGAAGTACGTGTCAGTCGGCATGAATTCGCCGTGAATGTCCGGCGGGCGCATCAGGTCTGCGGGCCATGGCGACACGGTACTGCGCATCGAGGCAAATGCTTTATTCAGCCACCACTTGCGAAGGAAGCGCCGTGCGATGTTGGGCATCCGCTTGGTGAGAAACGGTGGCGGAGGGACGTCGCCGGTGATTTTTCGTGGTTCTCGGAAATAGTAGAGATCGTGGCTCTTAGTTCGGCAGACAGTTAGTACGAACGAGTACGCTTGGCGTCGCCTACCCGCACGCCCGACTCGTTGCTGGTAATTGAATCGCTGCGGAGGCATGTTTGCTTGAAGAACGGCCTGGAGGGGACCGATGTCGATGCCGACCTCCATTGTGGTCGTTACCGCCAGCAGGTCGATCTCCTCGCGCTCCGGGAGGAAGAACGGGTCATTCGGTACGAGCACTTCATCGCCGTTCTCGTCGTAGACCTTCTTGCGGTCTGCGTCACGCTTCGGGCGGAAACCAGGCAAGAGGATGCCGCGGAACTTGCGCTGACGATCGGCGCCGTCCTCCGTCTGGCCGGTAAGCTCCTCGCAATGCAAACGGAATGCGCCGGCGGCAGCCCTCGTTAGTCGCTTCGAGAGGAAGTTGCCGGCGACGATTTCCCGAACTTCTCCGTTTGGGGCGGTTGGGAGATTAGCGAAACAGCGCGTGCAGAGACCAACTCCCCTGTGCAAATGGACACGAGCACACTTACTGCATCGCCAGAATTCGTCATCCGGCGACGCGAGTCGAACACGCAGCGAGCCGGTCGCGAGGAGCCCATCACGGTGTCCCGCCGCCGCGAGCTGATCCAGCACTCCACGCAGGTTGTTCCTGGCGTCAGCGCCCCAGAGCGCAGTCGCGAAGCGAATGACCTTGTTCGTCGTACCGATCGCGGTCTCGTCCTTCCAGGGATCGGGTGTCCGATCGTACGGGCTATCGAGGAGACGGTACGCGTCACCGAACACTCGTACGAACGCGCAGGCACTTTCGAAGGCGCGAACGTCGGCGCCGAACGGAGTTCTCGGCACGCATAGATATCCGAGACCGGCTTCCTCTAGCGAGAAGTACGTTCGACTGACGATGACTTCGGTGACGAGCTTCTGCATCTGCTCGACGAGGTGCGTTCTTGCATCGTTCAACCACTTCTGGTCCTGAACGTCGTCGCGCCAGTCGAACCCATTCCTCTGACGTTGGAACAGCTGGTGCCAGTCGAACCAGCGCGTCTCCCCATCGGCCTCTGCTTTGAACTTCCGAGTGCCGGCGGGGTGCACTGGATGAATACCGAGTGCGGCAAACGCGCGGATCAGCGGTTTTAGCGGCTCCCGGCTCTCGAATGCTCCTAGAAAGCGCGGCTGTCTCGGATCCTCGAGGATGTCGCCGATGCGCACCGTACCCTCGGTGGCGTCGATCCTCTGCTGCCGAACCCGATCGATCTCGATCGACAGGCGGCGCTCCTCGTCGATGTCGTCCCTGTCTTCGGCCTCCCGCCGCAGAGTGCGTAACTCCGCAAGGCGAGCGTCCGCGCCGGAAGGGGTGGGCAGCGACGCGTGTGACTTTCGGAGCTCGTTCACCAGAACTTCGCGGCGAACGTCCTCGTGATGCCTGCTCTCCACGTCGAGTGCCGCCCTGGCGGCGTCCTGTCGACTATCCGAGAACGATACGAGCTTCGGTGCGGGCGAGTGCAGCTTGAGGAGATCAAACAGATCGCTCGCGAGCAACTGTGTCGTCTTGGCAAAGCCGGTTCGGAAATGTCTGACCGGCGATAGTCGAAGGCTGCTATCGATTCGGCGCGGGGAGTAGTCGGTCTCGCATGCGGGACACTGGTACGGCACATTCGTTCCACGGTCTTGATTCGTCCGCTTGTGCCGGTCCTGCCTCGTCCCACGGGTGAAAAGCCACCCACGGATGTTGTCGGTTGGAACCGTTCCGGTAGGCCCAAGCACGCGTACGACGGCGGTTGCTGGATCCAATCGGGCTGCAGCCCACACTTCCGGGCTCTGGCCGGCCGCCACCGCTGGTTGGTTGGGCCGATCTGTCGGCCAGAACACGGTGTACTGGTCGAACGAGAGGTCCTCGAACCGCTGACTGGCGGCGGAGTCCGGGAGACCGTCGAGCTCGGCTTCCGTGGGTAACAATTCGAACTCGGTTGTGCCCCGGCGCCGTCGCATACCTCCGACGAAAATCTCTCCGCAACACTCGCAGTACAAAATCTCGAGGAGGCGCAGCGGAGGAGTGCGCTCCCCGGACGATTCCTCGCCGATTCCCGTGCTCGTTGCCCGCTCAAGCGAGAGACGGCCCACTTTGCGGTCTTCATTTCGGAACGCCCCGTCCGAGCTGGTACCGCGGTCGAGCGGTGCGTACAGACCTTCGATGCTTCGAAAGAATGTGTGCAGCCGAAACGATGGAGCCGCGATCGGCGATGCCTCCGCTTCTTTGGGGAACCATCGAGAAAACGCGTCACCGAGCCCGCGCACCAGCAAAAGCCCACGAATGGCCTTGATGTTAGGTTCGTTGGTCTTGAAGAGCGCGCGCGAGAGCTCGTCGACAGCTACTGCACGCGGTCGGCCGTCGATGGAGGACCAACACGCCGCAGCGAGCCTACGTCCCGACTCTTCCACTGCCGCGCGAACCACACCGGCGATCGTTCCATCAGCTACGACACCAAGCGCCTTCGCTACTGCACGCCACGCCTCCTCGCTCACTGGAGGATCCGCTGAGCACTTCGAACATGCAGGCTCGGCGTCACCGCCATCGTGCAGAGTCAGGAAATCGATGAACGGCTGCGGCGGCAAGAGTGTCGTGTTCTGAGGCTGCTCCGGTTCTGGTTCACCCGGAACGATCGCCGTGGACCAACCGCTGGAATCCGTCGCATGGTCTCCCTGAGGCGCCCATGATCCAAAGCTGCCGAACATGTCCCACAGGTACCCGCGGCTGCGCGCCCCTTCCTCACCTTCGACCGGAAGCGACGCGCTGGAAGCAAGAATGCGGACCTTGTGCCGATGCTCCGCGTTGCTCAGGCCGAGTCGGTGCAATAAGAGACGCAGGAGATACGCGACCTCCGTTCCCGCAGCACCGCGCTGCAAGTGCAACTCGTCCAGGACCAAATAGAAGTAGGCGTCGTCGTTCGAAGTCAGCCATTGTTTCGTGGTCTCGAAGATCGGTTCGTCCACCTCACGATTCAGCATCGCGCCGAGCATGCTGACGTTGGTGATGAGAATGTCGGGCGGCTGCGATTGCATGTCCCATCGAGAGAGCAGTTCTGCACCGTCCACCGCTGGGAAGAGGAAGCGATCATCCTCGTCGAGATCGGAAGCGGGATCTGCAATTCGCCTGCGAACTTCTCGCTGCGTCCGCTCGAACTGGACCATCTCCTCAAAGAGCTTTTCGAGTTGACGCGCCCGACGCTTGTAATCGTCTGCAGCGGGTATGCGAGGATGGATGTTGAAACCAGTAACGGGCGTGTCACCCGTATATCGGCCGAAGAAGATCCGATTCCCCCCGATCTCTTCGTCAAGCACGGTTCTAGCTCGGTCAGAGTCGAGTGCCTTCCGGAGACGCGACAGCTGATCCTCTACGAGCGCGTTCATGGGGTAGAGCACTAGACAGCGAACGGCCGCTTCACGTCGCTCACCATCTCGATGGGGAATGAACGGGTCGGCATCGGGATTCTTCTTGAGGGGACGCCGAGTGGGCGGGATTGCGCTGAACGTTTCGTACGGCTTGTCGTCACTATCGTGCCACCAAGCGCGCTGCAGGTACGAATCACCAGGCTTGGGCCAAGTCTTCGCCTCGCGCATGATCTGGGCCAGGACGGGCAACAGAAACGACTCCGTCTTGCCTGAACCCGTTCCCGAGGTGACGATACCGGGTTGCCCGACGCGGGTCCCGCGCTCGAGCATCGAAGCTTGGTGCCGATACAGACGAACGTCGTCTCCGTCGAATAGACCTGCCGCTGCAAGACGCACGAATGCCTCGCGCGCTTCTGGCGTGAAATCGGCGAGCGGACCCACTTCGAGCGAGGAAAGCTCTCGCAGGGTCCAGTCCACCGACTTATATCGAGGGAGTGGCTCGAGCAGCGGAACCGTGCACAGCGCACCAGGAGATTCCAAGAGGGCGCGACGCTCGCGGCTGACGGCCACATTGCCGATGCGGAACGCCGTTTCTAGATACGTGATGTAGAGTTCACGGACTCTCAAAAATCCGCCAATAGGATCGAACATCGTCATCCAGCCGATTGCTCGTCGGTCGAGACCGGCAAGCGTGATGGGTTGAACGTTCGCGTCAGCATGTCGAGGACGAGCTGTCGCAGTTGTGTCGTGCCTGGAGAGTAGCGGTATCCAGTCCCGGTCGGTCCCGAGAGCGCAGAGCCAAGGATGGATACAGTGCGAGCGACCGGAAGAGGAAGAAAGGCGTGATTGGCTTCGAGAGACGCGTCGTCAGCGACGTTCACCAGTGGCTCACCGAGCAACGCCGCCGCCCACATGCGAGTAACGTTGAGATCGTAGAACCATCCTCGCCGTCCGCCGCTCAATACAAGCCAATAGTCGGGGCGATCCGGCCGCATACGATGCTCCACGCACACGTCGGGGTACTCGCCGGCCTTCAGCGACCAAAGCAACCAGCGACTCGCACGTTCATAGTGTTCCGGCGGTGCTGAAGTTCCGTCGTGACGGTTGATGTCGCCCCGTGTGAGCACATCGAGGTTGAGCCAGTAGAGTCCGATGCGGCACACTCTTCCGATTTCCTCGATGGCCGCCGTGTTGAGAGCGCGCAGCGTAATGGTCGCAGGTACGAGAGGCGATACTGAGAATCGCTCCTCGACGGAGCATCCAGTTCGCACTGCTGTTCTTCGCACCTCTTCGATCGTCGTCGGTAGCGCAAGGCCAGACAGCGTGGCGCCGATGTGCTCGCCGACGTGGAACGCGACGAGTCGCGGGGAGTGTGCGAATACCGCCCGGTACCACCATCGTGCGGACGAGGCGACGTCAATCAGACCGGCCTCCATCCACGCGCGAGTAACTAGCTCCAGCGCGCGCGAGTCGATGTCGAGAACACGCTGACAACAGCGGCCCACTCGCGTCGATCGATTCCCGATCGCGATGAGGCGCGGCCGCAAAGGATGCGAACGAGACGGTCTGCCGATTTCGACGGGGTTGGTAAGCGCAGCTGGGCGAGGTCCGGAACGAGCTGCTCCGATTCCACTCGCGGCAAGCGTGCATGCGCCGCCGTTCTTGCCTTTATTCGTCGACGATCTTCGTCGAAGCCGGGATCCAGCCACGCCGCGCTGTCGAAAAGTCGCTTGCGCCAACGCCTTCGGGCGTGCGCACTGACGACCTCGTTGCGGGGGGCCGCCGCTTCCCCACGCAGGGACCCACGCGATCCGAGAAGCTCGCCCGCGAATCGGACGACGCGCCAAGCGGCGTCGCCCCGACCAGCGACGAACGTTCCAACGTCCGGCCCGAGATACGCGATTCGTTCGGAGAGATGCTCGCAATCGTCTGAAGGCACCTCGGTTCCAAGCGGGATCGAGGTCGCCAGCGTCCCCGTTCCACCGAGCTGCTCGACGATCCACGCTTCCGGGTCGGACGGGGGCTTGTACGCTTCAATGGCGGGCGTCGAGCGGAACCGTATCGTGTGGCGATATTCGGCTCCATCGATTGACGCTACGACGGAGAACTCCCCCTCGAGATCCTGCGCCGGAATCGCCCAAGTATTGTCGCCTACGTTGTTGAGTGAGATTTGGCGGCCGCCTCCTTTGAGAACAACGGAGGAGGCACCGGAAATGACAACGCTCGGGAGGACCTCCTCCGCGCCTAGCCAACCATCCTCGGCGCGAACACCGCCCACCACCCGCGGAAAAGTCGGACGCAACGATTCGTGCAGGATCCAAGTGCGGTTCAACGAGGTCCCGTCCAGCTTTGCAGACGGGATGACACGAAGCATCGGACGGTGCACCTGGACCCATCCCTCGTATGAGGATGGTCTTGTCGTTGCGGTACTGTGATCGAGTACACGAAGGAGATCCTCAACCAGTCCGTCCCGCACCAGAGCGACGTCGACCTCACGGAGTTGATCTTGTCCCGCGAGTTCCAAGAGACCGTGGGATCCTAAGAAGAACGGCACCAGCCCCTGTTCGATGTGGCTCGAGAGACTTGGCAAGCGGAGCGATCCATCGAAAATGGCGCGGCTCGTTAGCTTGAGCTGATCCGCATCCAGGTTCGCCTCACCGTTCGGCACCACTGCGAAATGCCATGGCCCATACGGTATCGGCAGCCCTACGAAGCCGACATCAACGCTCTCCATTCGTTGATCCGCGACTGCGAACACTGCGAGGCGATCTTCTTCCTCTTCAGCAAGGAGCGACAGCCGGACTCTCACGTCCGAAAAACCTGCTTGTCCTCTCCCCCTTAGTGCCGCTTCTCGAACGGCCGCCCAAAACCGATGTTGCACGAGTTGTGGAGTCCCCAATGCCGCGGAGGACTCGAACAACCGTCTGAACTCGTCGAACGATTGGAGAAACGAGGGTCGAAATCGAGACCGCTGCGACGCAACGAGAGCGACTACGCGTCCGGCGGGAGGCTCGTGTCCCAACAAGCCTGCGCGGTCTAGAAGTTCCGAGAGCTGTTTCTGGTCACGCCGGTCTGGAAACGCAAGCTTGACTGTATAGCCGATTCTCGTCAAAGAGCCTGGGTTCGGCAGCAGCAACGGACGGAACCTACGCGGGTCCGCCGCCAACCAACCAGCAAGGTGCTCCCACAGGCGCGGCAGCATCTGCAGCGAGTGGTCCAGCAGTTGGTCTTCCGTGAGATCCCGGAGTCGAGAAATGAATGATGCTTCGTCTCCCAATTCGTCGGACGATTCGGACGCAGCAACGCACGTAAACAGAAGATGCGCGACAAACGAGGGGCGAGAGGTCCAGCGTGGGCGCTCGGGCCATTCGGCGTACCCAATGGCATCCTCGATCAAACCCGCGGAACGACGAATCCCGATTCGAACGGCTTGGACGAATGCGTCACGCACTTCGTCGGCAACAGCTTCGGAATCTCCGGCGGCTCGCGCGAGCTCGTCTGCGGTGACGAGAAGAACTACTACGGGGCGTGATGTCTCATCGTGGTTGGTGAAGAAGTAGCTGAGCAGCCTATCGTTCCACTCCTCGAGATCCCACTCTTTCCACTTGGACATCCTGAATCGGCACCGCCCTCTCCCCTTACAAGTGCTGGTTACCTACTCGCGCCTTCAGAGTCTTGGCCACGCGGATAGCAGCGACTCTTACGTCCGCGTGCTCCCAGAATCTGAGCACTGTCCATCCGTCGGCCCGCAGCTTGAGGTCCGTATCCCTGTCTCGGAGCTGATTTGCCTCAATCTTCGTACGCCACCAATCCGCGTTGGCCTTTGGCCACGTTCCGTGCTTGGGACAGCCATGCCAGAAACACCCATCGACGAAAACCGCGACCTTCGCTCTCACGAAGGCGACGTCCGCGCGGCGGCGGGTGCCGGGCAACGTCACGTCGATCCGGTAGCGCAGGCCAAGAGCGCGCAGCGCGTTACGCAAAGCGATCTCCCCGGGCGTATCGCGGCGCCGAGTGGCCTGCATTCGCCGCCGCACCGCTGCCGACGATGCCTCAGGTCTCGTCGTCTTCGGGAACTTCTTCTGTGGTGTCTTCTTCGAGACTGAGCGGTTCCTCGTCACCTTCTGCCCACTTGAACTCCGCTTCGTTGCGGCGAAGGTACGCATGATAGACCTCGCCCAGGAACTCCCGATAATTGAGTGTCTGCGCGGGCCGGCCATTCTTTGGAGGCGCGTTCTGCACGTCGAAGAAGCGCAGATTGCTTCCGTCAGGTTCGTACAGCCCGATGTAGATCTTCTCGAACCTGTCGATCTCGTCTTCGGGATCTTCGCGACCCGAGTACGGACGTAGGTGGCGAACCCATGAACCGAACGAGGAAGGATTGTCCTTCTTTCCGTCGTCAGCGGCGTCAAACGGCAGGAACAACACGGCAACCATCACGGCGTACGGCTGCCGCTTGTGGTAACCACTCGCCTCGATGCGCAACTCTTCTTCGTTGCGCTTCATGTTGTGGGTATAGCGTTCTGAGCCCTTCACATCGCGAAGATGCACAGACTTGAGCGAGATCCCCAGCGCCAAGCCGAGCCGCGGTGTACTGAAGTTGATATCGAGTTGCTTCTTGCCGCGGGCCGATCCTGCCGTCCGCTTGGTGGTGGCGCTGATGTCTTCGAGGCGCTCGAATAAATCCGACGCGATCTGCGTCGCCATGTGATCTGCGAATCTGACCGCGTACTGATTCTTCGCTCCGACGGGATCGGATCTGCTCGGCCGCGGTTCCGCAGCCGTCAACACCTGTGCGATGACTGTGACACCCGCATCAGCCTGTTTTGATGGATCCTGCGGCTCCTTCTTCGCCATTACGCAGCCGCAAACCGAGCCATGCGCTTGACGTGACGCCTGACATCCTCGAGGAAGCCGTTTTCGAATCTCAAGCCGCTGACCAGTGCGCGACTTAGGAACCCGCTTGCGGCTCGGTGCGACAAAGGGGTTCGTGGAAAGCGCAGGAATTCGCGAAGACTTGGGGCCTGCCTCCGTTCGGGGAAGCTTGAGACATCAACGGAATACACGTGTCCTTTGTAGCCCCACGCGGCGCGCGGCCACGCGACGCCGCGCTGGAGTTGAATGCCTTCCGGCGTATCACCCGTCGGATGCATCAGTCGTTGACCGATCCACTCCGCAACAGGCACGCTGACTGCATTTCCAACGAGCTTCCACCGATGGCTCTGGCGAATACCTGCAACTTCTGCCGCCGGCGCCGTCCAATCTTCGTCGAAACCTTGTAGCCGTTCTGCATCGCGCAGATCGGGCGTGGTGATCGAGCCGTCCTGCGGGTCCCAGATAGCCGGAGGTGACGGAATCCCAATCGTAGATCCGCCCTTCAACGTCGGAACGGCGTCGACCGCCCAGCCAAGTCCGCGCAGACCTTCTGTCCAATAGAATCCGCACAACTGAGTTTGCGAGAACTCCGGCGAATCCTCCCCAGCGTCGCAACCAAATAGAGCACTTCGAGGGTCTTCAGAGCGGGAGGCAAGAAGCAAGACACGTTGCCGACGTTGCGGAATGCCAAACGCCCGTGCGTTGACGACGCGATACGCCCAAGTGAACCCGAGCGCCTCGAGCTCGTCGACCAGGTACCGCATTGCCTTGCCACGCTGCAGTTGCAGCATGAAAGGGACGTTCTCGAGAAGCAGCCAGCGGGGGCCATTGGCGCGAGAGCGGAGGCGTTTGAAAACTTCGCCGATGAGCCCAGACTGCTGTCCCCCGATCCCGGCTGTTCGCCCCGCCTGACTGAGATCCTGGCAAGGGAATCCGGCCGCTATCAGATCGACCTTGGGGAAGGCGCTGAGCTTTCTGACGTCTGGTTTCACTGTCATTCCAAGCCGTCGGCGGAGCACTTCAGCTGCGCCCGGATCGATCTCGCAGATCATCTGGGCACGATAACCGGCTTGAGACAGACCGAGTTCGATGCCGCCAATTCCTGCGAAGAGTCCGATTGCGCTCAGATTTTCGCTTTTATTTCGCGGCATGGCGACGACGATACCACATGTTGGGGTGACTCAACTTTAAGGACCAAGCCGTCAGGCTGCAAGCGGTTTTGTGGACCAAGAACGAGGGACGAAACAGCTCAGCACCCACGGCTGAACGAGCCCAGTGTGACTGGCCGGAAGCCGCTGGCCTGGAAAGCAAATGCGACGCTCATATGGTCACACTTGCGCATGACAGGATAGGTCACGGCTGAAGTCATCCTCGTCGCTCCGGTAGTTGCCGTTCCCACGGGAGCGACGCCGATCTCCCGCTCTTTCGTTGCCCAACTCGACGCAACCCGCGCACACCCACGGCGGGAGCGTGTTGCATCGTCTCGCCGGACGATGGGAACCTGCAGACACGATGGACACGCGGCATGCCGAGCGCCTCACCGATCCGGAGTTGCATGCTCTCTTCGACGAGCTGTTTCCTCACGGGTTCGCCGGCGCAGGTGTGCTCGCCGAAGTCGCACCAGAAGGCTGGGAGCGTTCACCGTTGCTGGCGTGTTTCCATCCGCCCGTCGAGCGCCTCTTCGAGGAGCACGTGCTGATCCACCGCAACCTGGAAGAGTGGCGTCGACTCGGACACCGTCGCCGTGGCGCAACGTCAGTGGTTCCCCGGCCGGAACCAACACTGGAAGATGTGCGACGCGAGTACGAACCATCGCCCGTCAACGAGGAAGGAGAATTGACGGAGCTGGTCGGACTCTGTCTGTGGGACACCTTTTCGGACAATCACGATGTCATTGCCGCCGACGGACGCGTTTCCGACATCGGATCATTTCGGGGCGCCGGCGCGTTCCTGGACGAACACCTCACGCGCGATCAGGACAGCTGGCGGGAAGGCGATTACCTTCGCTTCTATCTCGGCACGATCTGGATTTCCCGACGTGCCGACTTGACGCCCGTGTACGCGATGATCTTCCGGCGTCTCAAAGCACTGAGCGCCGACTGGGTGTACCATTTCCCAGAACTCGGGCTCGTCGAAGTGGCGCCGCTCGACGACGCGAATAAACTGGACAACGCGTATTCGGTGTCGAAGGCGGCGGTCGCTGAGTTCGACGCGCAGAAACGCCGTGCCGAGGTCGAGCGGTTCCGGGCGGAACTGCGCGAAGCCAATGCGCGTGCGCGCGAGGCAGCGATGGACCAGCCGCCACCTGCGACGGTGCGCGCGTACCGGCAGGTGTACGGACGCGACCCACGCGGTTGGCCTCCGGCCTGAGTGAAGCTGCGGTTGCGTATCCGACGTTCGTTACTATGCGCTCAAGCGTTCCGGACAATCGAGCGGCGGAGCGATGTGAGTAAATGGCGACGTTCAGCGGACGGATGGAGGCTCGAACGCGGCTCGAGTCAACTCGATTGGGCTCGCGCCGTCCAGCGGAAGAATTGGTGTCTGCGAGAGGAACTGCATCAGCTCCTCTGGCGATTCAGGTTCCACCCGGTTGGCGTTCCCTTGCTGCGCCATGAATGCGAAGTCGTTCAAGGTGCCAAGCAGGCTGCGATTCCTGGTCCCACCAAACGCGATCTCGGACATCCGCACGCGTTCATGGGCAATATCCTCAGGGCTGACTCCGACAATGCCCAACCTCTCGCACACGGCGTCCGGAAACACGGTGGTCAATCGCTTCGATTCGGTGATCGGAAGTACGACCGGAAGCCGAGACCGTTCGCTGATGAATAGCAGGTGCTGACGTCGACCGATTCGGAGGATGTTGCCGTACCAGTCGCCAAGTCGTGTCGTCGACTCCACGGCCGGCAATTCGCCGGCCTGTTTCAGCCGGACGAGCAGCTTCTGTGTGCACCGGAGAACGAGCATCAGTTCGCGACCTACAGTACGGCATCGCGGGGTCTCGATCGCGAGCACGTCGGCCGGCTACGATCGTGACCTGGTCCTGTGCACGAAACTGGGCGCCGATCTGGACTCGATCCGGGCCGCGTTTGTCCGGACAATCTGGACGCAGACACGGGGCGTGAGCGACCCGGCTCGCCGGGCCTGGACCGACCCAGATACTCGAGAGGCCGGGTCGCTCACGCCCCTCTCCACCCCCACTCCTCTCTTCTGCAGGCGGCCCGGCCGGCACAAGGCGCCGGCCGACACAGACGCCGACAGCCGCGCAACTATCGCCAGCTCTGAGATTTCGCACCCGGCCGTTTGCGGAGTCGCGGTCGATGAGCGCGCGCCGGTCGTGATCAGCGCAATGGGTGAAGGGGGCCGATGGCCTGCTGCCTATTGGTCCCCATCGTCGGCCCCTTTCTCGCGAATCGGCTCCCAAGGAAGGCGACCAGAGGAAGATAGAGAACGAGAACCCGAAGGGCACGCTCGCGGCCGTGACGCTACGATTGGAGGAAGGCTGAAGGACCACATGGAGCTCAATGATTTCGTCATCGGCGAGACGTTCTGGACGGAGGGAGGAGTGTTCCGCTGCACCGACATCGGCACTCGCGTCGTGGTGGCCGTGAAGCTCGGACCGCGTGAGGTATCGCGGGCTGAGACTGTCGACGGAGAGCTTCGAATCAGCAAGCGAATCGACGACGACCCAAGCTGGCTGAACGGGCCGCCGTACGCGGTTGTCGAGCACGTGTTCGACGAGTACGACTTGCCCGGGTGCTACCGGACTGAAGCGGAACTACGGGTCGGCGAGGGAGACGATCCGGCGGTACCCGGCACGCGGTGAGATCAGGTCGAGCCAGCAGTCCACATGCCTACCGGAAGGGCCGCTTGAGGACCGGGAGCCTTGGTCGGCGAGGCACCGGCTGGCCGGCCTTCTTCTTGGTCCAGTACCCTCGCGGCGGCATCGGGATCTCGAGCTCCTTGCAGGCCTTCAGGAGTTCAGCGGCGGGCATGCGGTATCTGCGGGCGACCTTCGCGATCGGCATCGACCAGACGGCATCGAAGACACGCCAGCGGTCATCGCCTGTGAGCATGCGCCGAGGGGTGATGGTCGATGTCTTGGTCGCACCGTGCTCGCCGTCGTCCTGTCCCAAACGCGCCAGCCGCCGTTCACAGAACGCCAGATGCTGTCGCAGCTGCCGCACTCGGAGCAGTTCACAGAGTGCCGCCTCGCCGCTCTCGCGGGCACGGAGCTGACCGAGGAGTTCGACGAGCAGGTCCGGCGCCAGCTTGTAGAGAATCCGACGCGTCGCGTCCAGTGCGGACACGTCCGGCATCCATACGGCGCCATGTCGAAGCAGAACACGGATGGCGCTTCTTCCGCTCGACGGTTTCTGCGGTGGCTCCTCGTAGATGGCGAAGTCGCCGTGCTCTATACGGTCGAGATCCTCCCACCCGAGAATTCGGAGGCAGGCGTCAAGCGCACTCGAGCCGCCGAGCGGCTTGTCGTTGGGATTCGCACCGAGGGCAAGAAGGTGGTCGAGCGTCTCTGAATTGGCGCGGGATGCCGCGCGCTCGAGCATGCCGGCGAGATCGTCGCCGCGGTTCGGCCGAAGCCGTTTGAGCACGGCGACGTTGCCCCACTCACTGGCCTCATGAAGGGCGGTCGTCGACCACTCAGGGTCGCTCGCGTCCTCGACCGTAGGACCGCGTGATCGCGGGTCCGCGCCGGCCCACATCAGCAGGCTGACCCACTTCAGATTTCCCTCATGGGCGAACTGCCGCAGGGCCATGTCCACCTGCCGCTGCAGGCCCTCAGCAAGGTCAGGTCGGCTGCGCCGGCAGTCCAGATACGACCGATGGTCGTCTTGGTACGCACCTGATGAAAAGCCTGTGCGAACGGATGGTCAGTGATGGCGTCAGCGCCCCGTTCGATGAAGGACGCGACGAGTGCACGATTGCCCATCAGGAGGACGTCCACGAACGACACCGACGTGACGTCGGCGCCGTTCGCAATCGCCAGGTCGACGACCGCAGGGTTGTTCAGGAACACCGCGTGCCTGAGCACGTCGTTCTTGACCTGCTGGCTCTCCTCATGACGCAGGAGCAGCTCGATGAGGCTGTGGAACCCGGTGTCCAGCGCCACGTCGAGGGGCGTCGTCTTGACCTCCCGCGGAACCTCGAGAGACCGGCCGGCGCGAGTCCAGGCTTCGACTTCGTACAGCCGTCCGGCTCGACACAGCCGAATCAGCTCGCTGGCATCGGCATGCGACAGAGGACTTGGCATCCGAGGCCCTTACCGCCTACTTGCCGCGAGTCCGCAACGCAGCGACGGCCGCCTTTCCCAACTTGTTGCCGGAGGTTTGGAACGCCGTCTTCATCGCCCGGCGGACCTTAGCGGTTTGCATCCTGGCGAGAAGCGCGTCGGACTCGCGATCGAGGGTATCGAGCTTCGCGTCAGGGCCGCCCGAGCGACCATTGACCGGGTGGGCGCGTCCTGACTGCTGGGCAACCGCCGAGACCGATTCCGTCCTCGATTTTCGTGTCGCCATGTCTCGATTCTGTTCAATCTGAGCGACCAAGGACAACAAGACGCGCGATGTCCCGCCCGGATGCCTACGCCACTCCCGCCAGCGGCGCCAGATGGCTGTAGGCGTGCGGCAACACGAGCGGCTCGATCTTGGCAGCGCCTGACTCCAACGCCTGCCCGACGATGGGCGACGACGCAGTCGTCAGCACCCGCTCGCCATCTTCTCGCCAGCGTCGATAAAGAACCGTGTGGCGGTCGGTCGCGAAGGCGCGCTCGCAGCGTTCGAAGCGGCGCCGGTCGGCAGGTTCGCTCAGCCCCGCCAGACCGCCAGCGCGGTGATCGAAATACCATCGCAGCTCGGTCAGGATGGGGTCCTTGAGCGGCGACGCGAGCTGACCCCACGCGACTTTCAACATGTCCTGCGCGGCGCCCTCCAGGTGCGCCGGAACCACGATTCGGATCGTCCAGGTGGGCAGCTTCTCGAGCAGCGTCGCGTGTCGCTGGAGGAAGTCGCGAAACTCGTGGCGCATCGGGTCCGAGTGGAGGTAAACGAGGACGACGTGGCCGGATGGATGAACGCCGATCGGGAGCCGATCAGGGAAGTAGCGGAGCCGCCGTTGTTCACCTTGACGGACGACCATATGAGGGGCGTCGTCGAGGGCAATCCCGCGGCTGGAGAGGTAGTCCGCCTTCTCGGCTGATGACGACAGCCAGATGCTCTCGGGGTTCTCCAGAATCGCGTCCAGGAGCATCAACCGTTCAAGCGCGCGAGGGACGCTGGGCGGCCTGCGAAGCCGGCTGTCAGGCTCGCCGATTGCCTCGTAGATCGCTCGATGACGCACGTGATAAACGCGTCCGCGGCTGTGCGCGCAGTCGTACGTCGACACCAGCCGGGCGCGCGCGAGGTTCGCGAAGAACTTCCGCGTCTTCTGGCCGAAGACGATGCCGGCGAACGTCGAGTACTGGCGCATCACGCACACGCCCGAGTGCCTGGCGACGAGGATCAGAAAGCGCGCCTGCCGATCGGTGAACCCGCGCTTCGTGATTGTCTGAACCGCGTACTCGAAATTCATCGCAGCAGTTCCTCAATGATTCTGGGGTCCGGCGTACGACCCGCGCCGCCGTTCGTGCTCGCTGTGAGTCCGAGGCCACGCGAGCCGCGGCGTCCGCCGCCTCCGCCACCAGCAGCCCCGCGAGTGCCGACGATGCGTGCGGTGCCCGCGCTGTGGCGACTAAACCCCGAGGACGCCTTCGACATCGCGTGAGCGCCGCGGTAGTGCAGCGTCTCGACCTCGATGTCGAGCGTGCGAAGATGCCCGTCGCGCTCCTCGTACTCGATGCGCGCGTCGGGGAACTGGACGTGCCCATCCTGCTCGGGCAGGTTGTGCTCGACGGCCCAGCGATGGATCTCCTCCGGCGTTCGATCGGGTCACCCATCGCTGTCCGACTTGCCGCGATTGCGTTCCTGCAGAAACTGCTGGTATTCGCGTTTCAGCTCGTGATCCAAGACGACGCGGCGGATGGACGCGCCGCTTTCGCGCAGCCGTTCCGCGTCCTTGAGGTAGGCGCGATAGACCTGCGCATCGTGCATCAACTCGCGTGGCCGGTGGACGGCGAAGCGCGTATGACGGATGCTTCGGATTCCAACGTGGAACTCCTGCTGCGGTCTCGCCTCCCGACTGCGCCCATCGTCCGGGATGCGACCACATTCGCGGTCGATCGCCTCCCACCGCAGTTCATCGGCGTGCACAGTCGACCAGCGGTTGCGATCGAGGACGTCTCGGCCTCGCTCGGTCAACACCACCAGCGCCCGGTCATCACCGCCGGCCGGAACCGTGTCGACCAGCCCGGAGTCCTTGAGGTGCCGCAGATCGCCCCGGTGCGGGTCGAGCGGACGGTCGTCACCATCGCGGAGATCGCCGGCAGGGACGACGCGGAAGGCACCGACGGTCGCCATCGTGCGGACCTCGGAGCCGCGCAGCGTGACGTCGCTGTCGCCCGCCCAGACACGCTTGCGTTCACGGCCGCGCGGCAGTTCGAGGTCACGCGTAAACACGTCACGTGGATCGAGCCGTTCGCGTCCCCGCGGATTCGACAGCCCGCCGCGGCTGCCCTGGTTCAGCTCGCGACCGTCGACATCGCGATCGCGCGAGTCATCAATCGATCGAGGATCGAAATCCATAGCCGTACCACCCTTCCGATGTGAACTGGAGGCGAGATGGCAGGCGACTGCAGGTCAGGATTTGAAGGTTGGTACGAGCGTTTCAAGAGGGTCTTCAATCAGCCGTTGGCTGACAATTGGCTGACAATCGGTAGCGGCTCGCGGTTTCCTGCAGTTGCCCCAAATTGGAAATTTCCTAAGAAAAACGAGGGGCAGCGGTCTCGCGCTGCCCCCAGTTGTGTGGGTTCCTTCGCCTTGGGCGCAGGGGGTCGCTGGTTCGAATCCAGTCGCCCCGACCACTTTCCGAGTTCCGGGGTTCCACCGGGGTTACACCCTGCTTCCTGCGATTTTCCGCGGCGGCCCGCTCGCCCTCCTCGAGCGTACGATCCGGCCCCGGCCGTTCAATCCCTCGTCCCCCGACTGGCTCTTCGGCTGTAGGTCACATGATAGGTTACCGCCGGATTTCGCGAGCGAAGACGCGCTTATTATTGGACGCCGCTGGGCAGGCCGACGAACGGCATCTGCTCGATTCTTCGCATGGGTCGTCGAGCCCTCCTTCGACTGCTGCCATATCCATCCGCTCGTCAAAGCCACTGATTCTGTAGTGTGCGTACGTACGGTATGCTGTCCTGTGGCGTACGGAAAGCGAGGACCGGTGTCGACGACATCTAGCCGCCGCGATTCGAAGACTGGTCGACGATCATCTCGATCCCGTGTGACCACATCCGGAGGGCGCGCCACGCGAATCGGAAAAGTTCGCAAGGCGTTTTGGCTGGATCCACGGCTTCTCGAGGAAGCGAGAGTGGCGCTTGGAGCATCGAGCGAGCGCGAGGCCGTAGAAATGGCTCTCGATCTGGTCAGCTTCCAGAAGGAACTCGTGCGCGGGACGCGTGCGCTCCTCGGTCTCGAGCTCTCGCGCATCGATTGACGCATGGCCGCCGCCGGCCCGCATAAGTTCGTGCTCGACACCAACTGCTTTGTCGATGCCTCTCGCGACGACGACGAAGCCGCGGCGCTCGCCGAGTTCTCCGCTTGGGCTGCACCGCGACTCTATCTGAGCACCGTGGTTGCAGCTGAACTCAGCGCCGGCGCAGGTAGCCCCAAGCATCGCCGGACGCTGGAACGCCAGATCTTGTCGCCGTACATACGACGTGGACGACTCGTGAATCCATCGCCAGCAGCGTGGGAGACACTGGGAACGACGCTCGCCGCGCTGGTTGAGAAAGAAGGACTCGTGCTTCGCGAAGTCCGCCGGAGTTTCGTATTCGACATCCTGATCGCACGGTCGTGCCGCGAGATTGGCGCCACGCTCGTGTCACGGAACTCCACCGACCTGTCCCGCATCGCCAGGGTGTTCTCGTTCGACTTCGTCGCTCCATACCCGGTTCAGGGAGAACGCGAAGAAGCGCGCGGACATCTCGCGCCGCGCTGACTTACGCCTGGGCGGCTTGCGGCGCCGTGACGTCGCGCTACGCCGCGCGCGGAAGTGCGTCGCTCATCTCGGCGCCCTTGTAACGGCACCACTCACCCGACCCAGCGACGAGCGTAGAATCCAGCTAGTGCATCACAAACGACGACGACCGAAGCACCAGCGAGCAGGCTGCCTGTGGTGCAAGCCGTACAAGGACGAGCGCGAGGCGAAGCGCCTCCGACTCAAAGGGCTGAAAGCACCGCGGCGACTGGTGTCGGTAGCAGACCCGGACTGACGTGCCGTCTCGCCTTTCTCCAAGCGCTCCGCGTGCAGGCCGTCGGCGAACTCACGAGTGGGTTCTGGCGGCGGTTCCTGGACAACTGCGCGAGCAGATCGACCGATGGGCAGACGAGTGGCTCGAGCGAAAGTTTGCACGTGGACTGGAGCTCCGCGCGGCGGATCCCGGGCCGTTCAATTATCCCGTTGATGTGTTCTCGGAGTGGCGCGGCAAAGCGTTCTACATCTGCGCCAGGTATCGCGCACGCAGCCGGCGACCCGAGGACGACTTCGTGGTGAGGAGCGCGCGCATGACGATGGTGGGCGTCGGCCGCTTCGACCTGGCGTACTTCCGGCATACCGAGCGCTGGTTCACGGTGTATCGCGGACTGACGGCCGCTCAGTGTTTTGCAGAGATCGAAGAGAACTTGGTGTTCTGGCCGACGGTCTGATTGTCAAGGGCGTGTGGCGCGCATCACACACGCATCGAATGTGTAGATTGGGACCGCTATTCTACGCGCCGGCCAAGCTGGGGAATTTGCTGATAAAGCGAAACAAAAGCGAATATCATAGCGTCCGGTGGCGCTGCGCCTCAAAGTTGGACCGGCACGCGAAGAATCTGCGCTGTGGTGGGCGTGATGAGTGGTTCCCCCGCCACCATTCTCCACGCCGACCTCGACGCCTTCTACGCGTCGGTCGAACAGCTGCTCGACCCTCGCCTGCGCGGCAAGCCGATTGCGGTCGGCGGCAGCGTCGTGCTCGCGGCCTCCTATGAAGCGCGGGCCTTCGGCGTACGAAGCGGCATGCCCGGACGACGCGCGCGGCAACTCTGTCCCGACCTCGTGTTCGTCGGCGGACACTTCAGCGAATACCAACGGCTCGGCGACGCCGCTATCGGAATCCTCGGCGATTTCACACCAGATATCGAGCGGATCTCCATCGACGAGGCGTTCGCCGACGTGGCAGGCTGCACGCATCTCTTTGGTTCGCCGGCCGAGATCGCAAAGAAGGTTCGGGCGCGCGTGCGCGCCGAGCTCGGCTTGCCGATGTCGATCGGCGTCGCGCGGACCAAGCACCTGGCGAAGATCGCATCGCAGGTCGCCAAGCCGGATGGATTGGTCGTCGTCGATCCAGAAACTGAACTCGAGTTCCTTCACGAGCTGCCTGTCGCGCTGATGTGGGGCGTTGGCCCTGCGACCGAGGCGCGGCTCGCCAGGATCGGCGTCACCACCATCGGTCAATTGGCTCGGAGCTCCCCCGAGTCCATGGAGCGATTGCTTGGCCGCGCGGTGGGAAGGAAGCTGACGTCGCTCGCGTGGAACCGCGACCCGCGGCAAATCCAGACGAGCCGACACGCGCACTCTGCCGGGGCACAATCGGCGCTGGGTCGACAGCCGGCGATCGCGCGCGTCTTCAAACCGACGCTCCATCATCTCGCCGACCGCATCGGCGCGCGGCTCCGCGCAAAGTCACTTGCGGGCAGAACGATCACGGTCCGCGTACGCTTCGCCGATTTGCGCTCGGTCACGCGTTCGCTCACGCTGTCGGCACCGCTTTCCGCCACGCGGGCGCTCGCCGAGGTCGCCGAGAGCCTGGTGCGCGGCGTCCTTGCGGATCACCGCGACGAGAAGACGATCTCGCTGCTGGCGATCGCCGTCTCGAATCTCGAGGTGCACCCGATCGTGCAACTGGAGCTGCCGCTCGACCTTGCCGGCGACGGATGCCGTCCGGGCACAAGGAGAGGCCTGGCACGATCGCGCGCAGACCAGGCCATCGATGCAATCCGCAAGCGCTTCGGAGCACACGCGGTGGATTACGGGTCGGCGTCGCGCCTCGAGCACTCCGTCCCCGACGAGTTCCGGCGGCTCGCCGAAAAGGATCTGTGACATCCGAAGAGCCGATCGGAACGAGATCGACCGAGGAGAAACGGCGGACGATCCAGCGCGCGAGCGACCTCCCCTTGCGCGCCGCCGATCCGTATGGTAAATACTGAACCAGATGGTTCAGTCTTTCAGCAGCCGGCTCGACACCTCCTTCTCCGCGCTCTCGGACGCCACGCGACGCGGCGTTCTGGAGCAGCTCGGACGCGCTGACGCGTCGATCACCGACCTTGCCGTGAAGTTCGACATGACCCTCACGGGCATGAAGAAACATGTCGGTGTCCTGGAGCAGGCGGGGCTCGTCACGACGGAGAAGGTCGGACGCGTGCGGACCTGCAAGCTCGGCGTGCGGCGACTCGAGGAAGAGGTGGCCTGGATCGAGAGGTACCGCCAGCTCTGGACGGCGCGCTTCGACGAGCTGGATACCGTTGTCGAGGAATTGAAGCGGAAGGAGAAGGTCGATGGACGCAAGAGGAGAAAGTGAGCCCACACCCATGAAGAACTCCACGACAACGGAACGCACGTCCGACCGTGAGCTCGTCGTCACGCGCACTGTCAACGCCCCGGCGCGCATCGTCTTCGAGGCGTGGACCAGGCCCGAGCTGTTCAAGCGGTGGTGGGTGCCGAAGTCGACCGGCATGTCCCTGCTTTCCTGCGAGATGGATGTTCGTGCCGGCGGCACGTACCGATTGGTGTTCCGCCACGAGGCGTTCCCGGAGCCCATGGCGTTCTTCGGTAGATACCTCGACGTGACGCCGCACTCGCGCCTCGTCTGGACGAATGACGAAGGCGGCGAAGATGGAGCTGTCACCACGGTGACCTTCGAAGAACGAGGTGCCGAGACCTTGGTCGTCGTCCACGACCTCTATCCCTCGAAGGAAGCGCTCGACAGTGCCATCGCCTCCGGGAGTACAGGTGGCTTCAGCGAGCAGTTCGAGCAGTTGGACGAGCTCCTCGTCACCTTCGGCACGAGCGCGGGGCGGTCATGAAGTCTTCGATCTCGCGATCGTCCCTGGCTTTGCCCTGCTCGTCGCTGAGCCGGCGACGACGTTCGTCCCCGACGCGCTGAGGTCGAGGTAGCGGCATCGCGAGCACCGAACGCGGCTCGCGAGTGAATCTCACGTGCGCCCGCGCATACGAGTTCGCACATAATGCGTGCGGCGTACCGCACCTCGAACGTCACGTCACACCGGCGCGTCGACGTGACGCTGTTCGCTCGCGCGTCGAACTGCGGCAGGAGGAAATGAGTGCCGACAGCGTGCAAGCTCAACTTCAACCTCACCGACGTCTCGGGCGCGCGCATCCGCGAAGACATCAACGTCGAGCTCAGACACATCACAACCGGACGCCAGCTGCGGGCGCGCCTCAAGGGCGGCAGGAGCACGTCGATCGTCAACCTCCCGTCGCAACCTGACAGCGTCTACAGCGTGCTGATCGATCCTCCGTCGTACTTGCCGGTGTCGCAGTTCGTCGCCGTCAAGCCGAGCGGCACGACCGTGCTCGATCTCACCTTCCCCGTCGATCCGCGAAAGGTGAAACAGCTGAAACCGGCAACGTTCGCCACCCTGTCCGACGATGCGAAGCGGGTGCTCGAGGCAAGCGACGGGGTGTTGCTGTTCGAGGAGAAGACCGGCGCGGCGCTGTACGGTGCGCTCGACGACGTCCGGCGCGCCGGCCTGCTCAACATCTTCGCAAAGACACGCGCGACGACGTTCGCGAGCGGACGCCACGTGCTGTCGTTCGTGATGAAGCTGCTCGAGATCCGCGGCGATCGCTTCTTCGCCACCGTCCAGCGCGAGCTCCGCGAAGAGGCGAAGAACGCGGTTCACGCAGGCCTCTTCGTCGAAGCGCCGGAGCTGCTGCACCATCCGCCCGAAGGCTTCGAGCAGGCGGGCAGCTACAAGACGGCGGATCACTACGGCAACCTGCAGCTCTCGTTCTTCGCCAGAGGCGACGAGTGGCGCGCCGACATCGACATCGACGACGCGTCAGGGCTCGCGCACGCGTTCCAGGTTCTCCGCAACGCCCTGACCGACCGGCCGACGCACCCGTACGACATTCACGAGATCCTCGTTCACTACCAGCGGCTGGACCCGGGATACCTTCTTGTCGTCTGACTACCTGGCGGTGTCGGCCGACGTCGGCACCACGAACGCACGCGTCTGGGTGGCAGGGCTCGCTTCCGATGCCGCCGGCCCGTCACAAGCGTTCGTGGAGCACACACCCAGCGGCGCGCGCTGGCCGCTCGGGCCATGGACGACGTGGACCGCGCCGGGCGCGCGGGGCAACGCCGCGCCGTCGGACCGAGCGCCGCAACGCATGAGGAGGACACCGTGCCGAAACGCTCGTTGATCATGGCTGGAGGTGGTCTGAAGGTTGGCTTTCAGGCCGGCGTGCTGCAGGTCTGGCTGGACGAGGCCGGCATTCAGTTCGACCACGCCGACGGGGCGAGCGGCGGCTGCTTCAACCTGACGATGTACTGCCAGGGCATGACCGGCAAGCAGATCGCCGACAACTGGCGCAACCTCGATCCGTTCCTGCCGGTGGATCTGAACGGCGAGATCTACTGGCGCTTCCTGAACGCACGGTCGCTCTTCACCTACGACCGCTTCCGCGAGCGCGTGCTTCCGTCCTGGAACGTCGACTTCGGCAAGGTGCGCACCGGCCGGCTCGGCACCTTCAACATCTTCAACTTCTCGAAGAAGCAGCTCGAGGTGTTCACCAACGATCAGATGACCGAGGATCACCTGATCGCCGCCGTGTCGCTGCCGATGTGGTTTCCGCCGGTGGAGATGAACGGCGACACCTACATCGACGCCGTCTACATCTCCGACGCGAACGTCGAAGAAGCGATCCGCCGCGGCGCCGACGAGATCTGGGCGATCTGGACCGTCAGCCGGCGCGACGAGTGGCGCAACGGCTTCGTGAACCAGTACTTCCAGATCATCGAGACCACCGCCGACACGAACTTCTTCTCGTGGTGGCGGCGGATCGAAGAGAGCAATCGGCAGATCGCCGCCGGCCGGACGGGCGAGTTCGGGCGGCACATCGAGCTGCGGCTGCTCGAGGCCGAAGTCCCCGTGCACTACCTGTTCAACTTCTCCCGCGATCGCATGGCCGAAGCGGTGAATCTCGGTGTGAAGATGGCGCGCGACTGGTGTCAGGCCAACAACATCCCGCTGCCGAATGCCGGCGCCCCGGTGCCGCCGCCGTCGCCGGTCCCGGAGAAGACGTCGCTGCGCTTCACCGAACAGATGAAAGGCTTCGTCAAGGCGGGACAGACAGATCCGCAGGCGGGGTACGACGAGGGCCGCGCCGCCGGCACGCGTCTCGACGTGTCGCTCACCATCCGCATGGACGATGCCGACGCGTTCATCACCGATCCGGCGCACACGGCGCGCATCGAGGGCACGGTGAGCAGCCCGCTGGTCGGCGGCATTCGCCCTGTTCGCCAGGGCACCTTCAATCTCCTCGTGCACGACACCGATCCGCGGCGCAAGGAGATGCGCTACCGCATCTTCTGCAACGACGATCAGGATCGTCCGGTCACGATCCACGGCGTCAAGCAGGTCGAACACGACAACGGCTTCGACCTGTGGCAGGACACGACGACGCTCTTCTGTCATCTCTACGAGGGCACGATCGACGCAGACGGCGAGGCGGGCGCGACGGTGCGCGGCGCCGGCATCATCCGCATCGAGCCGCTCGACTTCCTGGCGCAGCTCACGACATTCCGCGCCGATGGAGGGACGCTGGCGAGCCGCACGTCGGCGATGGCGCGCTTCGGCGCGCTGTTCATGGGCAAGCTCTGGGACGTCTACGGGCCGCAGATCTGAGGAACGCAGCCATGGCCATGGATTTCGATGTCGTCATCGTCGGCAGCGGCTTCGGCGGCGCCGTCTGTGCCTATCGGCTGGCGAAGGCGGGTGCGCGTGTGCTCGTGCTCGAGCGCGGCCATCGCTGGACGCCGACCGCGACGGCGGCCAGCACGGCGTTCCCGCGACTTCCGGCCGACGAATGGATCTGGGATCAGCGCAATCCCGCGGCGTGTCACGGCTGGTTCGACGTCCGCCTGTTTCCCAACATGAGCGTCGTGCAGGGCGCCGGCGTCGGCGGCGGCTCGCTCGTGTACGCCAACATCTCGGTGAACGCCAAGCGCGAGACGTTCCAGAGCGGCTGGCCGCCTGAAATCCAGTACGAGACGATGCTGGAGCATTACCAGACGGTCGGCGACATCATGGACGTGCAGCCGGTGCCAACCAATCAGTGGCCCGAGCGGACGCGGCTGCTGCGCGACGCCGCCAGCGCCGCCGGATACGACAACCGGTTCCGCCGGCTCGATCTGGCGGTGACGTTCGATCCGGAGTACTCGTACGACCTGCCCGATCCGCACGACGCCCGCCACTCGAAGACGCATCTGAACAAGCACGGAATCGAGCAGGGGACCTGCGTGCACCTGGGCAATTGCGACATCGGCTGCGATGTCAACGCGCGCAACACGCTCGACCTGAATTACCTCGGGCTTGCCGAGCGGCAACACCACGCCGACGTGCGTCCGCTGCACCTGGTTCGCCAGGTGGCGCCGGTCGCCGGCGGCTACGACGTGCGCTTCGACGAGATCGTCCGCGACGCCGCTGGCGGCACCAGCCTGCGTCCAGGACGCGTGACCGGGACGAGAGTGATCCTGTCAGCGGGCTCGCTCGGATCCACGGAGCTTCTCCTGCGCTCGCGACAGGACGGCCTGCTTCCGAACGTGAGCACGAGGCTCGGGCACGGCTGGAGCAGCAACGGCGACTTCCTGACGCCGGCGCTGCACTTCTTTCGCAACGTCGATCCGACGCGCGGCCCGACCATCACCGCGGCGATCGATCTGCTCGACGGCGAGTTCATGGGCCGCGAGATCTTCGTCGAGGACGGCGGGCTGCCGGACATCGCCCGCTCGTGGCTGGAGCGGCTCGCCGCGGATGCGACGGTCGATGCGCGCAAGGCGCTGCTCATTGCGAGCCTTCGTCCCGCGCTCAGCGGCGGCGCGCTGCTGCAGCACGTCATGCCGTGGTTTGCGCAAGCCCGGGATGCCGCCGACGGCCAGCTCTCGCTCCAGAACGGCGAGCTGTTCCTGACGTGGGACATCCAGGCCTCGCGCGAGACCATGGATGCGGTGGCGGCGATCCACCGCAAGCTGGCGTTCCTGACGGCCGGCACGCCGCTGACGCCGGTCACGTGGACCGTGGGCCACGATCTCGTCACGCCGCATCCGCTCGGTGGATGCAACATGGCCGGCAGCGCGGCCGAGGGCGTCGTCAACGCCGCGGGCGAGGTCTTCAACTATCCAAATCTCTATGTCGCCGATGGCTCGATCGTGCCGAAGGCGATCGGGTTGAACCCCTCGAAGACGATCGCGGCGCTGGCAGAACACATCGCGCAAGGGATTGCGGCGACGTAGGCTCGGCCCCTCTCAGACCTTCAGCAGACCGCGAAAGCCTCTCGACGCGTAGTAGGACTCGGCGCCGTTGTGGTACGTGAAGACGTGATCGTACCGGCGGTCGCAGAACAGAGCGCCGCCGAGCTCTCTGATCGCGGGCGGCGTCTTGATCCAGCTCGATGTCCTGGTATCGAACGTGCCAACCGTCTGCAGCTGCCGATACTGCTCTTCGGACAGGATCTCGATGCCCATCGCGGCGGCCATGGCAACGGCGCTGTCCTTCGGCTTGTGGGCTTTCCTCGCCTGCAGCGCGTCGCGGTCGTAGCACAGGCTCCGGCGGCTCTTGGGGCTCTCTGCCGAGCAGTCGCAGAAGAGATACTCGCCGGTCCGTTCATCCCGGCCAATCACGTCCGGCTCGCCGCCGGTGCGCTCCATGTCGTGGAGCGACCACAGCTTCGCGGGATGGGCCTCCAGCCGGGCCCGCACGCTGCCCCACTCGAGTCCTCGATGACGTGTCATGTGCTTCTCGAAACGGACGCTCAGTGTCGTGAGCAGCTCCGCGCGCTCTTCCGATGACAACGTCCTGCGCGTGTCGTTCTGCACCTTCGGTGTCGGCATTCGTTTTGAACCTCCATGACGATGCTACCGCCCGCAGTGTGTTAATAACTCAACGGAGGCAGAAACGTGATGAAGGCACGAATCGATCTCACGCGCGTGAGCTCAGGCATCATGCAGGCCATGCTCGGCCTCGAGCGGCAGGTCAGCCAGGGTGGGCTCGAGAGCGCGCTGCTCCACCTGGTCCGCATGCGCGCGTCGCAGATCAACGGATGCGCCTACTGCCTGGACATGCACAGCAAGGATGCACGCGCGGCAGGTGAAACCGAGCAGCGGCTCTACGGCCTCGATGCGTGGCGCGAGACGCCGTACTACTCGGAGCGCGAGCGAGCGGCGCTCGAGTGGACCGAAGCGGTCACGCTGGTCGCGGAGACCCACATTCCAGATGATGTGTTCGAACGGGTTCGTGGACAGTTCTCCGACAACGAGCTGGCGCACCTGACGCTGGCGGTCGTCGCTATCAACGGCTGGAATCGGCTCAACATCGCCGCGCGGACGGTGCCTGGCGGGTACGTCGCCGGGAGCGTCGCCGCGATGCACGAAGGACGCTGACTTCTACTTCTGCTCGAGCGTCTCGATCAACTTCTCGAGAAACGTGTCGGCAATCCGCTGGTAGCCGGCGGCGTTCGGGTGCAGGCCGTCGGCGCCGAGCAGAGTCAGATCGTTGTTGAACGCCTGATAGACGTCGACGAGCGTCACGCCTTCGCTCGCCGCAATCGACCGGACCCTGTCGTTGAACCCGGGAACCAGTGACGCACCGGCGCAGCGGGCCGACGAACAGCCCGGGTTCATCGGCGGGATGGTGGCAAGAAACGGCCGCAGCCCCGCCTGTCTGGCGCTCCGCACGATCGACTGCAGGCTGGCGAGCGCCGCCGTCTGCACCGGGCTGTCCTTGATCGCCTGGTTGACGTCGTTGCTCCCCTCCATGATCAGCACCGCCTGGTAGCCGCCTCCAAGCACCACTCGACTGAACCGGAGCGGCATCTCGGGATCGCTGGCGAATTCTCCCCCGTTTCCGCCGTTGCCGACCTCGATTCCTGCGGCCTGTGCGGGGTAGCGCGCCTGAAGCGCCGTGCGCAGCACCGTCGGATAGTTCGCCGTCACCAGCTGCACCGGCTGCAGCCGATCACCGGGTGTCGCGCTGGTCAGCATCGCGTTGCCGTCTTCACCGTAGGTGATGCTGTCGCCGAACGCGACGAACCGCGTCAGCGTGATCGGTGCGCGCGCGACAACAGTCACCGTGAGGCCGCACGACGCGACACGCTGTTTCGCGTCGGTTGCCGTGCAGGTGATCGTCGTGGTTCCGATCGGAAACGTCGCGCCGCTCTCCGGCGAGCACGACATGTTGACGGGGCGCGAGCCACCGACGAGCGTCGGCGTGCCGTAGACGACCGGCAGCGGCGTCGCGAAGAGCGACGTCACCGTCTGGGACGCGGGACAGGTGATCGATGGAGGATCTTCCACCGGCGTGCTCGGCTTCGACGGGTTGCCGCCGCAGCCGGCCACGACGAACAACGCGATCACGACGAACTGCCACCACCAACGAACGCTCACTCGCTCCGCCATCAGCGAACCAACTGTACCGCACGACGGGTCACGTGCGCACGCGCCACGAGGTAAGGATAGAGGCTCCGGTTCAACAGACGAAAGTCCCGCGCCGCGGCGAACTCGCCGGCGTGATTCACACGGCGGCGGCATCGCCGGGCGCCCCGTCGGCGTGCAATCGCGCGCACTCCGTGGCAACCGTCGCGGTCGCATGTCACGCGACCCTGTAAGGCACCGGACTTGCTCCATGAGACAGCTCCGAGAGCGATCGCATGAAACTGCGCGCCGTCCGCATTCCGCTCGTCGACGCCCTGGTCACCTTCGACCAGCGGCCGGTTCGCGTCGTGAACATCAGCCGCACCGGCGCGCTGCTCCACTCCCCCACACGGCCCGACGTCGGCATCGAAGGGCACCTCAGGCTGACGCACGCGCACACGAGCGTGACGATCGGCAGCCGCGTGGTGCGCGTCGACGTCGCCGAGCGGGTCGAGCCGATCGAGGATGGCGCCTGGTCCGCCGCGATCACCTTCACGGCTCCCCCGCCTGACGAGATCGCGGCGCTGCTGCGGCGCGTGGTCGCGCCTCGGCGATCGGCCGGCGAGGTCAGGGGCTGACGGGACGGGAGCGCTCGCGCAGCCGCCGCACGAGCGGCGCGAGATCGGCGGGCGTGTTCAGCTCGTCGAACGCGACGCGGCGCACGTCGCGGCCCGTATCGATCTCGAGCTCGTAGTTGATCGCGTCGCGGGCGCGATCGTCGGCGGCGTCAAGACCGGCCTCGACGTGCCGCGTCAGCGCGCTGCGTTCGTCGTGCGCGAGCTCGTCGCCTTCCGCTTCCGCTCCGCGCACGAGCCCCGCAAATCCCCCCGAGATCCGCAGACGCACGCGGCGGATGTCCATTGCGGATCAGAAGCCGACAGTCTTCCACGCCTTCACGACCGCGCGCTCCTCGGGGCCGTTGTGCCCGAACAGCGCCGCCGCGCTCTGCGTCGTCATGTCGACCATCTGGGCGAAATCGCTGGTCCGGTTGAGCGCCTGCATCGTGCGGTACCAGATGCGCCCGGCGCGCTCCCAGGCATTTCCGCCGAGCGACGTGGCGACGAGATAGAACGCGTGGTTCGGAATGCCGGAGTTGATGTGGACGCCGCCAGAATCGGCGTTGCCGGTGTACTTGTCGCGCAGGTGCTTCGGCTGCGGATCGGTGCCGAGCGTCGGGTCGTCCTCGTACGCCGGCTCGTCGCGAAACGTCCGGATCGCGCGCGCCGTCGTCCCGCGGCCCATCAGGTCGGGGCCGATCAGCCAGTCGGCGTCGGTCACCGTCTGCTTCTTCTTCCACTGCTTGATGAGCGTGCCGAACACGTCGGCGAAGTGTTCGTTCAACGCGCCCGGTTCGTCCTTGTAATCGAGGTTGCAGGTGAAGGTCACGACGCCGTGCGTCAGCTCGTGTCCGACGACGTCGAGCGCCTTCGTGAAGCGCTCGAAGACGACGCCGTCGCCGTCTCCGTACGCCATCTGCTGGCCGTTCCAGAAGGCGTTGTTGTACTGCGAGCCGAGGTGCACGCTCGAGACGAGCGTCATCCCCTGGTCGTCGAGCGAGTTGCGCTCGAAGAGGCGCCGATAGAAGTCGTAGGTGACGCCAGAATGATCGTAGGCCTCGTTGACCGCCGGATCGGTCGTGCGCGGCTCCCCTTCCTGGCGCACCAGCTTGCCGGGCAAGTACGTGGAGCCCTGGTGGCGCAGATCGTAGATGAGGCGGTTCTTGCCGCGCTCGGGAGAAGGCATCGCCGCCATCTGCGACACGCGCGCGATGGTGGTCCGCTGCGCGCGCAGCGTCGCCGACCGGGCGATCGCCTGCAGCGCCAGCCGCCGCAGCGCGACATCTTCCGACTCCGCAAGCCGATCGAGGATGTACGGCGGCAGGAAGCAGTCGATCAAAACGTGCACATCATACGTCAGGCCGCGGCCGATGCCGCCGCCAGGCAGGCGCGCACGTGCGAGATCAACATGGACCGCGTGAAGGGCTTCGCCAGGAAGGCGCCCGACTCGCTCGAGTCGAGCGAGCGCGGCAACCCCGACATGAAGAGGACCGGGAGCCCGGGACGCAGGCGTCGGACCGCCGCGGCAAGCTCGCGTCCGGTCATCTCCGGCATCATGACGTCGCTCAGCACGAGGTCGACGCGGCCGCCAACCTCGTCGAGGATCGCCAGGGCCTGGCGCGGCGTCGACGCCTCGAACACCTCGAAGCCGTCGGCTTCCAGCATCTCGCGCGTGACCTCGCGAACCGCATCGAGATCTTCCACCACGACGACGACGTTCCCAGGGCGGCGGGCTGAGGTCGACCCCGAGGGACGCGCCATCTCCGGCACGACGACGTCGGAACGGCCGACTGCGAGCTCCGCCGCGACACCCGCGCTCCCCGGGGCGTCCGTGCTGACGGTCGACGCGCCGGTCACCGGCAGATCGACCGTGAAGGTGGTGCCGGCGCCCACCTGCGAGTCGACCCAGATGAACCCGCCGCTCTGCTTGACGATGCCGTAGACGGTGGAGAGGCCGAGGCCGGTCCCGTGCGCCCCCTTCGTCGTGAAGAACGGCTCGAAAACCTTGTGCAGCAGTTCGGGCTCGATCCCGATCCCCGTATCGCTGACGACGAGCCGGACGTATTCGCCCGACGGCTGGACCGCGCGTCCCGGCTGGGGCGTTTCGAACGCGACGCGCTCGACCGAGATGCCGAGGCGGCCGCCGCGTGCCATCGCGTCGCGCGCGTTGATCGCGAGGTTCAGCACGATCTGCTCGAGCTGCGTCGGATCGGCGCTGACGCTCGGAAGCCCCTCGGGCGTCTCGATCACCAGCCGCACATCGTCGCCGATGAGGCGTCCGATCATCTCGCCCATCCCCTGCACGACCGCGGCGACGTCGACGACCCGCGGGCGGAGCACCTGCTGGCGCGAGAACGCGAGGAGCTGACGCGTGAGATCGGCCGCACGCTGCGCCGCGCGGACGACCTGCGTCAGCGCCGGACGCTCGCCGACCTCCGCCTGGAGCTGCTCGGCGAAGCCGATCATGACGGTGAGCATGTTGTTGAAATCGTGGGCGATGCCCCCGGCGAGGCGGCCGACCGCTTCCATGCGCAGCGCGTGGCGGCGCTGCTCGGCGAACGAGCGCAGCTGGCGCCGCTCGGCGTCGGTGCGATCGCCCGCGACGTCGAAGGGGCGGAACCAGATCAACCGTCCCTTGCGCGCGGCGTCGAGATCCACGATCTGCTCGACGCGCTCGAAGAGGCGGCCGTCGGCGGCGGTCACGAGGTTGCGGTACACCGGCGCACGCGCGCCGTCGGGTTCGGGCAGTTCGTCGGCCCCGAGCGACGCGAGCACGCGGTCGATCGCTTCGATCGTGGCGGAGGCGAGCCTGTCGGCGGTGAGGCCGCTCACGCCCAGCATGGCGGCGTTCCAGGCAACCAGACGCCCTTCGGCGTCCACGAGGAGGATGCCGTCCGGCGAGGCGTCGAGCGCGGCGGCCAGCGCCGAGACGGGAGCGGACAGAGACTCGAAGGGGTGCACTGATGTGCCATATCGGTGCAGCCGTGGCGCGGGAAGATGACCCATGTTGGGTCGTATCGTGACTTGCACTGAGCTACCTGATAGGCAATCCCGTAAAAAAGTGACGGGACGGCGCCCATCCGGGCGGCGGCGGGCGGTCGGATCTGCAGGATGTTCCGTGACTGCACTCTATTGCACCGCTTCTGCGGCACCGATATCATGGCCGAGCCTGGTCAGCCTTGGAGGAAGGAGTCGGAGCAATCGTGTGTCACAGGCGCTAGATCGATTCAATCGATCGGTTCTGGTCATCGAACGGGATCGTGTCGTTTCACGACAGATTCTCAACTGCCTCACATCCGCCGGGTTGTCGGTCCACGGCCCTGCCGCCGCCGTTCAGGACGGCCTCCTGATCCTCGCTCAGCACCCGGTCGACGCGATCGTCATGGACCTGAGCACGTCGATCGACGGAGGCGCAGTCGACGAGATCGCCGCGATCGGGGCGTCGCGCGGCATCCCGATCGTCTACGTCTCGTCGCGCGCCGATTTGACCGCCCTCCAGCAGGCCGCCAGCGGCAAGGCCGCGGCGTACATCCTGAAGCCGTTCGCGGATCGCCAGCTCGTGTCGGCGGTGCTGCTCGCGCTGTTCACCATCGAGCGGAACGAAACGAACGCGATGGCGCGCGCGCTCACGAGCGAGGAGAAGCTTCGCGCGATTGCCGCCCTGCTGAACGACGAGCCGCTCGGCGACGGCGCGCGCGCGCGGCCGCCGATCTCCGACACCGGCAGCGTCGAGCCGCTCGAGTCGCTCTCGGCGCGTGAACGGGAGATCGTCGAGCTGCTCGCCGCCGGCGCGCGCGTGGTGACGATCGCGCAGCACCTCTCGCTCAGCCCGCACACGGTGCGCAATCACCTCAAGTCGGTCTTCCGCAAGCTCAACCTGCGCGGGCAGCATGAGCTGTTCGAGTACTGGCGGACCAATCGATACGCGTAGGCGCCTGCCGCCGGTTCCTGTAAATAAATCGTCTTGAACGGTCGCACGGCCTCGGGTACAGTGCGAGCCTCTGCCGCGACGATCGCGGCCGCGAGAACTCCTGGTTTCGAGTTCTTTCCCCGGAGGCTGTACTTCATGAAGCGCTTCACTCTCCCAGCTCTGACCGCCGCGGCGGTGGCCGGCGCGCTGTCGCTGAGCATGACGCCGATCGCGGCGCAGTCGCGCGCCAAGGCCGTGAACGTGCCGACCATCCCGCACGAAGCGGTCCCGAACTTCTTCAAGAACCCGCCCGGAATCTACACGGGCGAGAACATGGGGATCTCGACCGACTCGAAGGGGAACATCTACATCTATCACCGCGCCAACGAGACGCGGCTGTTCCAGTACAACGCCCAGGGCAACTGGGTGCGCGAGATCGGGCGCAACAACTACGGCTTCGCGTTCGCCCACTCCGTGCGCGTCGACGCGCAGGACAACATCTGGGCGGTCGACGAAGGCACCGACATGCTGATCAAGTTCAGCCCCGAGGGGAAGGTGCTGATGACGGTCGGCCACCGCGAGGACCCGATCGGATCGCTGTCGGCGATGCCGGGCCAGGGCATCTTCCACGGGCGCAACGAGAAGTACCGCTTCGGCCGCGAGACCGACGTCGCCTTCGATCAGCAGGGCAACATCTTCGTCTCCGACGGCTACTTCGACGCGCGCGTCGTGAAGTTCGACAAGAACGGCCGCTTCCTGAAGGCGGTCGGCACGCGCGGTCCCGGCAACCTGGAGTTCAACACGCCGCACTCGATCGCCACCGACTTCCAGGGGAACGTCTACGTCGGCGATCGCGGCAACGCGCGGGTGCAGGTGCTCGACAACGATCTGAACCTGAAGGCGGTGTACGACCAGGTCGGGAACCCGTGGGCGGTGTGCGTCTCCGGCGGTCCCGGTCCGAAGGACCCGGGCGAGCAGTTCCTGTACGTGTCGAACTCGTGGCCGGACAGCGCGCCCGCCGCGCAGGCCGAGTACACCGGCGAGGTGTACAAGATGAAGCTCGACGGCACGATCGTCGGCAAGTTCGGCAAGGGCGGCAAGGCGGTCGGCGAGTTCTCGACGATCCACCAGATGGACTGCCGCGATCCGAACACCATCTACACGGCGGAGATCAACAACTGGCGATCGCAGAAGATCCTGCTCAAGCCCCAGACCCGCTCGAGCGCGAACTAGGGAGACGAGGATGACACGGACATTCAAGGGACTGTTGGCAGCAGGCCTCCTCGCCTTCAGCGGCACGCTGGTCGCGCAGTCGGGCACGGAGCTCGCCTTCGACAGCGTCGACCTCCTGAAGACGACGGAGAAGGAACACAAGGACGGGATCTTCGTCGGAGAAGTCGGCGGGGTCGGCCGCGACTCGCGCGGGCGCATCTACGTCTACACGCGCACGGGGCATCCGTACGCGACGCTCGGCGACAACCGCACGTTCTACCGCGGCGGATCGAAGCTGCTGCAGTTCGACGCCAACGGCAACTTCGTGCGCGAGCTCGGACAGGACGTCTACGGCTTCAACGCCGCCTACGGCCTGCGCGTCGATCCGCAGGACAACGTCTGGACCATCGACGCCGGAGCGAACCAGGTCGTGAAATTCGATCCGGACGGGCACGTGGCGCTCGTGCTCGGACGCAAGCCTGAAGCGATCAGCGTGCGTCCCGGTCCGCCTCCGGGAGCACCGGCGGCGGCTGGACGCGGCGGCGCCCCGCAAGGGCGCGGCGGTCCCGGCGGCGCTCCGGCTGGCGCACCCGGCGGTGCAGCCGCGGGACGCGGCGGCGGCAGCACGGCGGCACCAGGCTCGGGCACGCCCGGTTCGACCTTCAACCGTCCGTCCGACGTCGCGTGGGATCGCGCGGGCAACATCTACATCGCCGACGGCATGAACGGCAACGTCAACCGCATCGCGAAGTTCAACAAGGAAGGCAACTTCGTGAAGCAGTGGGGCTCGACCGGCTCGGCCGACGGCCAGTTCAACGGCCCGAAGGCGGTGGCGGTGGACGCGCAGGGGAACGTCTACGTGCTCGACTCGGGCAACAAGCGCGTGCAGGTGTTCGACGGCGAGGGAACCTTCAAGTCGCAGTTCACCGGCATCGGCAACCCGATCGCGATGTGCATGACGACCGGCCCGACGCAGTACCTCTACATCTCGCACGCCGGCGATCCGGACGGGATGGAAGACGCCGCGATCTATAAAGTCGGGCTCGACGGCAAGATCGCCGGCAAGTTCGGTTCGGCCGGCAAGCAGCTGAAGCAGTTCGGCCTCGCGAACTCGATCGACTGCCGCAACGAGAACGAGCTGCTCGTCGGCGAGATGCTCAACTGGCGCGTCCAGAAGATCTCGTTCCGCAGATAGACGCATCTGCGCCGGGCGCACCCGACGCGGACAGACCCTGAGCCCGGAGCGTTTCATGCGCTCCGGGCTTTCTCGTGTCTGCGCTCACATCCATCCCGTCGAACGCACGCTCCCGCCAGCGCGATCCGAGGTTCCGACCCGTGAACAATTTACGCAAGCTCGTCGTAAGATCGTTGCATATGAAACAGATCGCTCGCTCGACATCATGGCTGACGGGGCTGTCCTGCGCGGCCCTGCTCGGCGGCGCGCTCGTCGCCGCGCAGGGGCAGCAGAGTACGCCGTCCGGTTCGACGCTTCCGCTCGAACCCTTCAAGGAGCGCGGCGCCAGCGTCACGCCGGCGTACGAGGGCTGGTTCACCAACCCCGACGGCAGCTTCAGCATGCTGCTCGGCTATTACAACCGGAACTCGAGGCAGCCGCTCGATATCCCGGTCGGCCCCAACAACAAGATCGAGCCCGGCCCGGTCGACCAGGGTCAGCCGACGCACTTCGAGACCGGCCGCCAGTGGGGCGTGCTCGTCGTCAAGGTGCCGAAGGACTTCGGGAAGAAGACGGTCACCTGGACGATTACCGCCAACGGCGAAACCCAGGCGATTCCGTTCACGCTGCACAACGCCTACAACATCGCGCCGATGAAGGAAATCGGCATGAACAACGAGCCGCCGAAGCTCTCCTTCACCGCAGGAGGACCGGTCTTCCAGGGACCTCCGATGGCGACGGCGGCGACGCTAACGGGCAAGGCCAATACGCCGGTGCCGGTGAACGTGTGGGTCGAAGACCCGAAGGGACGCGGTCAGGAGCCTGGCGCCGGCCGTTCCGGGCGCGGAGCGGCGTCGATCGCCACCGTGTCGCTGCACAAGTATCGCGGTCCGGGAACGGTGACCTTCGACAAGGTCCGCCTTCCGGTGCCGACGCAGGGCGCGGAGGTCTCCGCCAACGCAACCTTCTCCGCCCCGGGCGAGTACATGCTCCGGGTGCAGGCCAATGACGAATCGGGCGAGGGCGGCGGCGGATTCCAGTGCTGCTGGACCAACACCTACCTCAAGGTCACCATTACAGAATAATGATATGGCCGGCCAGGTTTCGAGGCCCTACACTAGTTAGCTGTACAAACCTGGTGCCGGGGATTCCCCGAAGGAGCTCGTACATGTTCGAAGCACGGTTCAAGCCGGTCCGCATGATGGTGCTGGGCGCGGCGTTGGCCCTTCCGGCAGCCGCGTCTGCCGAGGTGCCGAAGAATCCGACGTTCACGAAGGACATCGCGCCGATCTTCCAGGAGAAGTGCGAAGCCTGCCATCGGCCCGACTCGATCGCGCCGATGTCGCTGAAGACCTTCGCCGAAGTCCGGCCGTGGGTCCGCTCCATCAAGTCGCGCGTCGAGTCGCGCAACATGCCGCCGTGGCAGATCGATCGCTCCGTCGGCGTCCAGAAGTTCACCAACGACCGCTCGCTGAGCGACGAGCAGTACGCCACCGTCCTCAAGTGGATCGAGGCGGGCGCGCCGCAGGGCGATCCGAAGGACATGCCGGCGCCGAAGACCTGGCCAGAGGATCAGGGCTGGAACTTCGCGCACATGTTCGGCCAGACCGAGCCTGACCTGATCGTCAAGTCGGACCCGTTCACGATGCCGGCGCTGTCGCAGGACGCGTGGGACAAGCGGGTCACCGACGCGGGCATCACCGAGCCGCGCTGGGTCCGGGCGATCGAGATCCGTCCCAGCACCGTGAAGGGACGCCGCATCACGCACCACGCGATCGCGTATCTCGAGCAGCAGGAACCGGGCGCGCAGCAGTCGCTCCTGCCGGCGCCGTTCATGGAGTGGGCGGTCGGCAAGCAGGGCGAACTGCAGCGGCCGGGCACCGGCAAGCTGCTGCTCCCGGGCGCGAAGTTCCGCTGGGACATCCACTACTCGCAGGCGGGCGAGGAGATCACCAGCCAGGTCGAGATGGGGATCTACTTCTACCCGAAGGGCCAGGAGCCGAAGTACCGCACGACGCTGTCGCTCGTGCCGGCGGCGCTCGGCACGATGGACATCCGTCCGAACTCGGTGTCGATGTCGGAGGGCTTCTTCACGCTGCGCGACAACGCGCGCATCGAGAGCTTCCAGCCGCACATGCATCTGCGCGGCAAGGCGATGCAGGTGACGGCGCTCTTCCCGAACGGCCAGCAGCAGGTGATCAGCTACATCAGCAACTTCGACTTCAACTGGATGACCACCTATCAGTACGCCGACGATGTGGCGCCGCTGCTGCCGAAGGGGACGATCCTCAAGGTCACCGCGTGGCACGACAACACGACGGCCAAGAAGAGCAACCCCGATCCGAACCAGTGGGTCGGCTGGGGCGACCGCACGGTCGACGAGATGGCGCACGCCTGGATCAACATCGTCTACATGAACGATGCGGACTTCAAGGTGGAGCAGGAGAAGCGCCGGTCGGCTGGCAACACGCAGCAGCAGTAGCTCTCAGTGCAGAGTGCAGAATGCAGAGTGTAGAGTGCAGAATGCAGAGTGCAGAATGAAGCACTCTCAACTCTGAACTCTGCACTCTGAACTGGCTTGCCGGTTTCCCGGCAGCCACACCACACCAGCCGGCCATTCCTTCGGAGCCGCGCCTCCGGCTCGAGCGGTTCCCGAATTGCACCCTCCCCCACGACTGTCGCGTCGCCGTTCTGGCATGATGTACGGAGGAACCCGCGACCGCCGGAAAGGGGTCGCGAGGTGCGAACGGAACCGCTCATAGCCGCGGGTGCGCCATGGACCTCACAACCAGATATCTCGGCCTGCAGCTCGCCCACCCCTTCGTCGCGGGGGCCTCTCCGCTCGCGTCGACGCTCGACTCGGCCCGGCGGATGGAAGACGCCGGAGCGGCCGCCGTCGTCCTGCACTCGCTCTTCGAAGAGCAGGTGACGATGGCGACGCGCGGCGAGATCCGCCGCCGCGATCCGTTCGAGCCGGAGTTCGCGCCGGCGCTCTCGCAGTTTCCCTCGCTCGAGCAGTACCCGCTGACGCCCGACGCGTACGTCGAGCACATCCGCCGCCTGAAGGAGGCGCTCCACATCCCGGTCATCGCGTCGTTGAACGGGACGACCCGCGGCGAGTGGATGCTCTGCGCGACACGCCTCCAGGACGCGGGCGCCGACGCGCTCGAGGTGAATTTCTACGACGTCGTGGCCGACGGGCTGCGCTCGGCGATGTCGGTCGAGAACGAGCTGCGCAACCTCGTCCTCGAGTTGAAGCACCTGCTGCGCATTCCGGTGTCGATGAAGCTGTCGCCCTACTTCACGGCGATGGGGAATCTCGCGCGACGGCTGGACAGCGCCGGCGTCGACGGGCTGGTGCTGTTCAACCGCTTCTACCAGCCGGACGTCGATCTCCGCACGCTGACGATCGGTCCGAACCTGCAGCTCTCGACACCCGAGGAGCTGCGGCTGCGGCTGCAGTGGATTGCGCTGCTGCACCGGCGCGTGAAGTGCTCGCTCGCCGTGACCGGCGGCGTCGGCAGCGTGAGCGACGGCGTCAAGGCGATCCTCGTCGGCGCCGACGCCGTGCAGATGGTGTCGGCGATCCTGCGCTACGGCCCGGGATTCATCGGCGTGATGCGATCGGGCCTCGCCGACTTCGGCGATCAGCGCGGCTTCGAGTCGGTGGAGGCGATGAAGGGGCAGGTCAGCTTCATGTCGGCCGACGACCCGGTCGCCTTCCAGCGCGCCCACTACATCCGCACGCTGCAGTCGTGGCGCACGATGGAGCCGCGAACGAAGGAAGAGATCCTCCGCTCGCGCGCCAGCTGACACGTTCGCATCGCGCCCGTAGCGCCCGCCTTCAGGCGGGCCGCGGCGACGTCCGGGGAGACGCCACGCCGCGCTCCCTGGGCAATCAGAACCGCAGGACCAGCGCCGCCGCCGCGCGGCCGTAGTCGAGCGCCAGGCTCGAGTCCGGCAGGAACGGCACGTCCACGTCCTGGAAGCCGTGGAAGTAGCGCACGTCGCCGCGCACGCCGACGTGGCGGCCCGAGATCTCGAGGCCTCCGCCGACGTTCCACCCCAGGTTGGTATCGCTCTCCACGAAGTCGGACAGCGTGAGCTCGACGCGCGTCTTGATGATGCCGATCCCGATCAGGCCGTACGGCCGCACGATCCCGATCCGCGGCCCGACGACGAGGTTCGACATCAGCGTGAGGACGCTGGTCGACTGCGCCGGATCTTCGCCGAAGAAGTGCTTCGCGTACGCGAATTCCTCCTCGAACCCGAGCAGCGCGCCGGCCGATCCGATGGCGACGCCCATGTCGTAGCTCTTGTCGTCGCAGTCCGACAGCGTCGGGCAGCCGGCGTCGCCGCCGAAATTGACCCCGAGGAACGGCGCGATGTAGCCCTGGGCACGTGCCGCCGACGGCACGCCGGCGAGCACGAGGCACATGCACGACAACCGAAGCAGATGACGCAGTTTCATCCCGACGATTGTATGTCGAGATCCGGCGTCAGAAGCGCACGCGCAGCGTCAGCTGAATCGTGCGCGGGTCGCCGACCGACGTGACCCGTCCGAACGACGTCAGCGGGCTGGACGGATAGGTTCCCGAGCCGAAGTTGCCGTTGCGGGTGATCGCGTTGCGGCGGTTCGTGACGTTGAACGCCTCGACGCCCCCTTCGATCCTCGCCTGTCCGACGGCGAACGTGCGCGACGCACGCAGGTTCAGTGTCATGAAGGCGCTTGCCTCGCCCGCGTTGCGCGGGATGAACTCGCCGTTCACCATCGGCCGTCCGGTCGTGCCCTGGATCGTCGTCACCCCCGAGGTGATGTTGAAGGGCAGCGCCGAGTACGCCTGGATCACGCCGCTGAACTGGAACCCGTGCGTCAACACCTCCCGGAGCGTCCGCGCCGGCCCCTGCGGCGTCTGCAGCGATCCGTTGACGACCAGACGATGCCGCTGGTCGTCGTCCGAACGGCCCCAGTCCTTCGACACGTCGAACGGATCGACGGGCGAGCTGAAGAAGAACTCGCCGACGTCGTTCATCGACTTCGAGAGCGTGTAGCTGACCCGATACGATCCCCACTGCGCGGGGCGCTGGACGAACGACAGGTGCAGGCCGTGATAGCTCGACGAGCCTGCCGCCGAGTACTGGCTGTTGTTCGCGTAGGTCGAAATCGGACGGCAGCCGTTGTTGGTGCCGCTCGCCACGCAGGACGGAACGTTCTGGTTGATCGACATCAGCAGGCCGATGCCGCGCACGTACTGGTAGCCGGCGGAGACGGTCGCGCGCCGTCCGATCTCCCGTTCGACCTCGACGCTCGCCTGCCTCGAGTACGCATGCTGCAGCTGCCGGTCCATCGTCGTCAGGCTCGGGAGCGTCACCGAGGCGGCGGGCGCCGCGAGGATGCCGGGGAAGACCGGCGCGCCCTCCTGCCCCGGCGACAGGCTGATGGCGATCTGCTGCAGGTTCGTCAAATCGGTCGTGTTGCGCGCCGACAGCAGCGCGTTGGCGAGCGCGCGCAGCGGCACGCGGTCGTAGTACAGGCCGGCGCCGCCGCGGACGATGGTGCGGCGCGACGCGCCGGGCGACCAGGCGACGCCGACGCGCGGCGACACGTTGTCGGCGTCGAGATCGATCGTCTCGAGCTTCTGCAGGTCGTAGCGCACGCCGACGTTCAACGTCAGCGCCGGGTGCAGCTTCCACTCGTCCTGGGCGTAGACCCCGAGGTTCGGGCTCGTCTGGCCGACCTCGGTGACGCCGAAGGTCTGCGTGAAGCCGGCGTTGTTGTAGGTGCCGGACAGGAAGCTCGCCAGCGACGAGAAGGCGTACGAGCCCTTGTAGGCGCGCGGAAACCCGATCGTCGTGCGGTTCACCAGGAGATCGATCCCGGCGCGCAGCGCGTGGGCGCCGCGCTGATGCGAGAGGTTGTCCACGACCTGCACCATCGTCGTGTCGCGCGCCTGCGGGCTGCTCGACAGCGTGCCGAACGAGCCGACGCCGGAGATGCTGACCGCGGGCCCGATCGGATCCGACGGCAGGGCCCGAAGGGTGCCGTGGGTGAACTGCGCGCGCGTCTCGTTCACCGTCCTGTCCGACAGCGTCCACGTGTTGCCGACCGCAACCGACTGATCGCGGTTGTCGAGACCGGAGGAGGCCGACGGCGCGCTGAGGCCGCCCGCGCCGCGCGAGTTGCTCGACGAGACGTCGTAGAGGCTGTAGCGCACGGTGAGCTGGTCGCGTCCCGACACCTGGTGATCGATCTTGCCGAGCACGTTCGTGCTGTTCACGGGGTTGGCGTAGACCCCGGTCCTCACCAGCTGGCCGGCGTAGCCGGTCGCCTGCAGCCGCGCGTTGATGGCGTCGACGTTCGGCTGCTCGATCGTCGTCACACCGCTCTGATCGAGCACGCGATGCTCGGCGTTGCCGAAGAAGAACGTGCGGTTCCTGACCACGGGACCGCCGAGGCTCAGGCCGAACTGCTGCTGCGACATCGGGAGCCGCGTGCCCGTCAGCGCGTTGCGCGCGTTCAGGCTGTCGTCGCGGAAGTAGCCATAGAGATCTCCGCGGAGATCGTTGGTGCCGCTCTTGGTCACGACGTTCACGTACCCGCCGAGCGCGCGACCGAGCTCCGCCTGGCCGCCCGAGGTCACCACCTGGAACTGATCGACGGCGTCGAGCGTGTAGGTGATCCCGCTCAACCCGGCGGCATCGTCGTTCGCCGAGAGGCCGTCGACGATGAAGTTGTTGGAGAGGTTGCGCTGGCTCCCGATCGAGATTCCCTGTCCCGGGACCGCGGAGGTCTCGGCGAACAGCTGCGTGCTGCCGGTATTGGTCGTCGACACGCCGGGCACCAGCAGCGCGAGGTCGAGGAAGTTGCGGCCGTTCAGCGGGACGGTGCGCACTTCGTCTTCACGGACGGTGCCGGCGATCTGGCTGCGCGCGGCATCGATCACCGGCGCCTCGGCGACGACGTCGACGTTGGCGCTGACGCCTGCGAGCCGCATGACGATCGGCAGCTCGAACGCGGAGCCGACGGTCAGCGTCACCGCCTGCCGCACGTCGACGAACCCGTCGAGCGACACCGTCAGCATGTACGGCCCGAGCCGCAGGTACGGAAACCTGAATCGTCCCTGCGCGTCGGTGGTCGCGTCGGAGGCGATGTTGGTCTCGAGCTGGCGGACCGTCACGTGCGCCCCGGGGATGACCATCCCCTGCGGATCGAGCACGCGGCCGCTGATGCTCGCCTGATTGACCGATTCCTGTGCGCGAGCGAACTGCCCGCATGAAAGCACGACGAACGCGAGCACGACGGCCCGCGCGATGATTCGCATCCCCATGACGATCACGGCTCCCGTCCGGTCGAGGCCGGACACGACGTACAGTCGGTTGATGACGCCGCTCACGTCCGGCTGAAGCCGGACGTCGTGTAGTGTCCGGTTCAGCCGGACCTCACACAGCAGAATTGGGAGAACGCGATCAGGAACGGGGCGGAGGCGTGTCGTGCGAAACGGGAGTGTCGACCGCGACGTGGTGGAACGCGATCACGTGCGCGGACGGCTGCGGGCGATCGAGCGCGATTGCCGAAGGCAGCACGCCGGTGCCGCCGGCCATCGACAGCAGCGCGACGTCGACCGGCGCGCAGCAGGCTTTCATGACGCAGAGGGTATCGGCATCCGTGTCGGCCGGCGTGCCATGGTGCATCGGACAGCTTTCGTGGTCGCCGACCGGGCAGGTGCAGAGCTCTTCGACGGGCGTCGATCCGCTCGCCGCCAGCACGGCGGGAGCCGCAAGAGCGACCACCTGGCACGCGAGCCAGAATGACAGGAGCCACGACAGCCGCGTGCGGATGAATCGCATGTCGCCGTTCAGCAGTCTAGCACGCCGCCTGAAATCCGCCGAAAACGCTCCGCACGCATCGGGTGCTGGCGCCGGCCCGGGCTATCCGCCCCTGCCCGCTTCGCAGCCTCCACGCATGCTCGCGGCCGGCTTCACGAACAGGCCGTCGAGACGACGCATATCGTTTGTACTGCAACGAATCGGCCGCAATGCGCACATTTCCGCTGATAACGCGCAGTCCCAGCCGCGTCGGCCGCGGCTCCAGTTCCAGATGCGCTGCCGGCCCGCCCGGCGAAACCGGGTACTACCCGTAAATAGGTACGGCACTGATCCGCAGCCCAACCGCCCATCGTTCGCTACAATAGATGGTATGCGCTACAGACTTGCAGGACTCATGCTCGTGGTTCTGGCGCTCGGGCTTTCTTCCGCGCCCACGGCCGGACAGTCATCCCAGACGCAGGCGGCGCAGAAGCTCCCCCCGCTGTCGTACGTCTGCACGATGCCTGGCGACGAAGACGTCATCGACGACAAACCGGGCCGGTGCCCGAAGTGCGGAATGGATCTCGTCGCGGTGCGGCTGGACGCCAAGTGGTGGTGCCCGGTGCACCAGGCGCTCGAGGTGCACGACGGTCCAGGCAAGTGCCGGCGAGACGGGCGCGACCTCGTGCAGGTCACCGTTTCGGAGTTCTGGACCTGCACAGACGCGCCCGACAAGCGGCTCCTCGAGCCGGGCCGCTGCACCGATGGCTCGGCGCGCAAGATCGGCTACGAGCTGCGCGCGCACGGCGATCACAACCCGCGTCACGGCGGACAGTTCTACATGGCGTCGGATGCGTGGCATCACATCGAGGGCACCTATCCGCAGGCCGGACTCTTCCGGGTGTTCTTCTACGACAACTTCACCAAGCCGCTGGCGGTGAAAGGGTTCACCGGCTCGCTCGTGATCCGCGACCAGAGCGACAAGGAGGTCGCCTCGTACCCGCTGGCCGTCGGCCGCAACAACACGACGATGGAAGCGAAGATCCCGGCGGCACACGCAGGGCTGCCGCTGCGCGCGACGGTCAAGCTGAAGTTCAGCGCGAAGATCGCCGAGCAGCCATTCGACTTCCAGTTCAACGAGTACTCGAAGGACACGGAGCCCGCGGGCGCGACCGGTCCGACGTCGACGCCTCGACCGACGACGACCGGCGCAGCGGCGCCGAAGGCGCCGCCGCAGACACCCAGCCGCGCCGCCGCGACACCGCCGCCGTCGGCGTCGCAGCCGAAGCAGTCGGCGAGCGCGACCCCCGCGACACCACCAGCACCTGCGCCCACCGCGGCACCTGCGCCAGCTGCGGCTCCTACGCCAGCGCCAGCGCCGACGCCAGCTCCCTCGCCGGCTGCCGCGCCAACGCCCGCGCCGGCAACGTCTGCCCAGGAAGCGCAGACGCCGCCGACGCTGCAGCCGCCCGATCTCTTCGCCGGCGAGATCGCGCCGATGCCGCCGGCCCTCGCGGCCGTGTTGAACGAGGACACGCTGCCGAAGAACGTTCCCGGGCTGATCGCGGAACTGGACGCACGCGCCGGACAGATCGATGCGCTGATGAAGGAAGGCAACCTCGCCGAGGTCTGGCTGCCGGCGATGGGCACCAAGACGGTGGCGCTCGTGCTCGAATCACACGCCGGCTCGCTTTCTCCGGCCAAGCGCGTGCTCGTCGACTCGGCGGTGAAGCGCGTCGTGACCTCCGCGTGGGAAATCGACGGCTATGGGGATCTCGGTAACCGGACGAAGATCGTGGAAGCCTACGCGCGGCTCGCGTCGGCCGTTGCAGACCTGAAGGCGGCTTATGAAGGGATTCGCTAGCTTCGGCGCGCGGTACGCGCGCATCCTGACGTGGGGCGCGATTGGCGCCGCCGCGTTCGGTCTCGTTCTGGCGACGACGACGGCACCGGTCGTCGCGCACAAGGCGAAGACGTCGCCGTTCTCGTACAACGTCGACATCTTTCCGCTGCTGCGCGACAACTGCGGCCGCTGTCACGTCGAAGGGGGCCCCGCGCCGATGTCGCTCATGACCTACGACCAGGACGGCGGAGCGGTCGCCTGGGCCGAATCGATCCGCGAGATGCTGCTCGCCGGCGCCATGCCGCCGTGGTACGCCGACCCGACAGGTCCGGCTGTGCGCAACAATCACAGCCTGAAGCCGCGCGACCTCGACAAGATCATCACGTGGGCGACCGGCGGCACGCCGCACGGCGATCTGTCGATCAAGATCCCGCCCATCGAAGCGAAGGAAGGCTGGGCCGGCGGCAAGCCGGACGCCGAGCTGCCGATGCCGCAGCCGTACACGGTCGGGCCGAACATCATGCAGGCGAGCAACGAGGTGACGATCCCGACCACCTTCACCGACACGCGGTGGGTGAAGGCGGTCGACCTCAAGCCCGGTACCCCCTCGATGGTCCGTCGCGCGTACATCAGCGTCGAAGGAGGACCGCTGCTCACGGTGTGGGAACCGGGCGACGACGTGGTGGATCCGCCCAGCGGCGCCGCGTTCAAGATCCCGGCAGGCGCGAAGCTGCACCTGAAGATCGACTACAAGAAGTCGTGGCAGGACGAGCAGAAATCGCTCGAGGACAAGAGCGTCGTCGGCCTCTACTTCACCGAGGAGCCGTTGTCGGGCAAGTCGATCGAGTCGGTGTCGATCGACGGTCCGAAGGACGAGGGCATCGGCCCGCGGACCTTCACCGGGACGATGACGGCGGCTGGACGCGTCGTCGCGTTGCGCCCGATGCTCGATGCGCCGTACGAAACGGTCGACATCACCGCGATCGCCGCGTCAGGACGGAAGGTGCCGCTGCTGAAGCTGCACAACGCGCGCCCCGAGTGGCCGCGGCGCTACTGGCTCGTCGACCCGATCGAGCTTCCGGCCAACACGAAGATCGAGGTGACGATGAAGCCGGGAGATCCCGACATCGGCCCGCTCGGAAAGGCCGAGAGCTTCCCGCTGCAGATCGGCCTCGACGTCGTCCCGCAATAAGCGGCGTACATGCGGGCGGGTTTTCAAACCCGCCCGTCCAGCGTGTAATATCCGTCGCATGAAACAGGCGTTTCTCGCGGCAGTGCTCGCGCTCGCGGTGCCGGTGGCCGCGTACGCGCAGGCGCAGACCAGCATCACGTCGCTTCGCGTCCGCTACAACACGCGGAAACAGACGATCAAGCCCGCCGGCGAGCTGAAGGCGCAGATCGACGCGCTCGATCAGGAGCTGACCGACGTGTCGCGGCAGGGGCGCACCGGCGACGTGCGGCGGCTGCTCGCGAAGGGGATGACGATCCTCGGAGGCGGTGTCTGGACGCCGGAGCTCGAGTTCACCAACTCGGTCGTCATCCGGACAGACGAGGTCGTCGCCGACTCCGCGAAGCCCTACACGGTGCGGCTCGAGCAGATCTACACGCCGTCGGCCACGCTGCAGCGCTCCCTGACGACACACCTGGCACTGCGCGAGCGTCCGGCGGCGGATGCGCAGCCGCAATCCGCGCGGGTGGTGAAGGACCTCGGGACGTTCGACGGCGTGCCTCGCGACCTGCGCGACTCGCCCTACTTCGCCGATCTCGACGTGCGCGGCGTCAAGGACGGCACCTACCAGCTGACCGCGGACCTGCTGGACGACACGCGGCTGCTCGGCAGCGTGAGCCTGGCGGTGCACCTGCGGGCCGGGCTCGACGATCTCGTCGCGCGCCTGGAGAAGGCGGCCGCCGACGCGCCGGCCGACGTGCGCGCCGACATCCTCTATCCGGTCGACCGCATGCGCACGGTGAACCGCGGCGCGCTCGAGCTCCGGACGTTCGATCCGGATCGCGATTTCCGCGAGGCGCTGGCGGTCGCCGACGCCGTGAAGAGCGGGAAACATCCGTTCGAGGGACGGACCGGAGACTTCAAGCGTCATTACCGTCTCGACGTCGCGAACGAGATCATCCCCTACCGCATGTACGTGCCGACGACGTACGACGCGTCACGCACCTATCCGCTGATCGTCGCGCTCCATGGCCTCGGCGGCACTGAAGATTCGTTCTTCGACGGCTACAACAGGACGTTCCCGGCGCTCGCCGAACGCCACGGCTACATCGTCGCGGCGCCGCTCGGGTATCGGGTGGACGGGTTCTACGGATGGGGGCTCGACGCGCCGCCGGCCGATCCGAACGCGCGCCGTCTTCAGGAGCGGAGCGAAGCCGACGTGATGGAGGTCCTCCGGATCGTGCGCGAGCAGTACCGGATCGATCCGAATCGCATCTACCTGGCCGGTCATTCCATGGGCGCGATCGGCACCTGGCGGCTCGCGCCGAAGTATCCGGACATCTGGGCCGCGATTGGCGCCTTCTCTGGACAGGGGCGGCCCGAGACGCTCGAGCGGATCACGCACGTCCCGGAGCTCGTCGTGCACGGCGACAACGATCCGACGGTGAACGTGCGCGGGTCACGCGAGATGGTCGCGAAGGCGAAGGAGCTCGGGATCGAGGTGACCTACATCGAGGTTCCGGGAGGCAACCATGGCAGCGTGGTCGCGCCGAACGTCCCGAAGCTGTTCGACTTCTTCGACGCGCACGTCAAGCGCGCGCGGTAGCTGGATCGGCGCGGTCATACCCGCCGACGACCTGCGCGAGCAGCGCGTCGATCTTCGCGATGACCGTCGGCCAGCGGTACTCCCGTTCGACGTAGGCGAGCCCCTGCTGGCCAAGTGCCCGGGCGACGTCCGGCCTCTCGAGCAGGACCGTCAGGCAGCGTGCGAACTCGTCGTAGTTGCGGTAATAGAGCGCGCCGTTCGCGCGCAGCGCCTGCCCCTCGAGCACCGCGCAGTATCCGTTCACCAGCGCGGGGCGCGCGTGGTTCCACGCTTCGAGCAGCACCATGCTGAGGCTCTCGTAACGCGACGGCATCACGAGCAGCGCCGCACGCCGCAGCAGCGCATCACGTGTCGGTTCGTCGACGAAGCCCAGATACCGCACGTCGGGGTGATCGGGCAGCGGCATGCTGGCGGGTCCGGCCATTACCAGCTGGAGCGCCCCTCCATGCTCCGCCTTGTAGCGCGTGAAGTGGTGCAGCAGGTCGGCGCACCCTTTGTTCGGATCGATGCGCCCGACGTAGAGCACGAACGGGTCGCGCAGCCCCGTCGCATCGAGGCTCACCTGGGCAGCCGCGGGTGCCGGGTCCAGCCCGGATCCGATGACACATGATGGCCGCGGAGCCGCCGGCATCCGCCGTTCGACCAGCTCCTGCTCTTCCGGGGTGAGAAAGATGAACCCGGCCGGCTGCGCGAACAGCCGCTCGACGATGCTCATGCGGATGACCGGATCCTCTTCGGCCGTCGGCACGAGAATCGAGCGCCGTGACACGAGCGGCAGCCCGAAGAACACGTCCGCATAGCGGAACGCCCAGAACAGCACCGCGTCGTACCGCTCCCCTTCGGCACGCAGGTGATCGAGAAGACCCGGGACGTCAGGGCCATTCTCGCGGAACCAGTCCTCCTGCTGCGCCTCGGTCGCCATCCCGCTGAAGGCGATCTCCGACGCCTCGGCAAAGCGGTGCAGCGACCGCTGCCTCGCCACGCTGAATCGCCGCACGGTCAGCGGCCCGAGCGACGACACGCCGGCGGCGTACTCGTTCCGCCACGAGATGTGATCGCGCGCGCAGGACGTGAGGATCGTCACCTCGTGTCCGGCGGCCAGGTGCGCGGCGACGTGGCGGCAGTGCGCTTCCGATCCGCCGGCGATGTCTTCGCCGAAACGGTGAACGACACAGGCGAGCTTCATCGGGTTCGACGATGGCGGATCGACACGCGTTCAGTTCGCGGACGAAGGCGGCGCGTCCGGACTCGGGGAAGCGGCGCGGCGAGCCTCCTCCGGCTGGGCCGCGGCGTCACCGTCGCGGAGGGCGTCGAGCTCCTGGCGCAGACGGCTGTTCTCGATCGCGAGCTCCTCGACGCAGGCGAAGAGCGCGGTGTTGATGCGACGCTGCCGGCGGAAGTTCTCGAGGCTGTACTCGTACAGCCAGCGCATGACCGGCAGCAGGATCCGCCGCTTGACCGCAATCAGCAGCCGCCCCATCAGCGGACGATGACTGGCGTAGCGCAGGTGCAGCGAGAGCTGCCAGTCGGGATCGCCGTCCAGGAAATCGGGCAGGAGGAGCGCGTCGGGATCGCGCGCCTCGATTGCGCGGCGCAGCACCGAGTCGACCCCCTCGTAGATCGCCGCGTCGCGGTACTCGCCGGCACCGCCGCGCGCAAGCAGGCGCGTCCGGCGCGTCTCGCGCACCTCGTCTTCGATTTCGCGCATCAGGCGATCGACCCGAACCGTCATCCAGAGCACATTATGCTGCAGTCCGAGGACGGCGGGTCGGGAGGGCGGGAGGGACGGGAAGGTCGGGAGGGATGGCGTCCGTGCGCATGTCACTGTTACATCGCGTGCTGTCGCCGTTCGCGACAGCTCAGCGACGAAATACCGCAGCCCTTTCCGGCACTCCCCTTGCGCATGCCGCCGCGATCCCTGCCGCAACGAAATGCCGAGGAGACGTTGATGCGACGAGTCGTGGTGTGTGTGTGCGCGGCGTTTGTGCTCTGCGCGGTCCGGAGTGCGTCGGCGGCCGACAATATCGTCGCCTATGCCTCCGACGTGACGACGGTCGGCGGCAACTGGTCGCGGACGTCTGACAGCAGCGCGGCCGGCGGTCAGATGATGGCCGGTGTCGATCGCGGCTGGTCGACAGCCGACGTCCCGCTCGCGTCGCCTGGCGACGCCTTCGAGATCGCGTTCGACGCCCCGCCGGCGACACCATACCGCGTCTGGGTGCGCATGCGCGCGAGCGCGAACTCGAAGTGGAACGATTCGGCGTGGCTGCAGTTCAGCGACGCGGTGACCTCGAGCGGAACGGCGATCTACCGCACCGGCACGACGTCGGCGCTGCTCCTCAACCTGGAACCGTGCAGCGGCTGCGGCACCTCCGGGTGGGGCTGGGTCGGCGGCGCGTACTGGCTGTCGCAGGTCGGCGTCGTGCAGTTCGCCGCGTCGGGTCGACACACGCTCCGTGTGCAGACGCGGGAGGACGGCGTCCAGATCGATCAGATCGTCCTCAGCCCGTCGACCTATCTCCAGGCGGCACCGGGGGCACGCTCGAACGACGCGACGATCCTCGCACACGCGCTTCCGACCGGATCGACCGGCGGATCCGGCGGCGGCCTTCCGTACCTTGGCGCTCCTGTTTCGCTGCCGGGCACCATCAACGCACAGGATTTCGACAACGGCGGCGAAGGGGTGTCGTATCACGACACGACGGCCGGCAACTCCGGCGGCGCATACCGCAACACGAACGTCGACCTCGAGCCGAGCTCGGACGGCGGAAACGACATCGGGTGGACCGCCGCGGGTGAGTGGCTGAACTACAGCGTCAACGTCACCGCATCCGGCAGCTACACGGTCCAACTGCGCGTCGCCTCTCCGTCCGGCGGCGGATCGATGCACGTCGGCTTCAACGGCAGCAACGTCTGGAAGGCCGTCTCGATCCCGGCCACCGGCGGCTGGCAGAACTGGACCACGGTCAGCCTGCCGGTCACGCTCGACGCCGGTCCGCAGCTGCTCACGCTGCTCGTCGACGCCGGCGGCTTCAACATCAATCGCATCATCGTCCCGGGCAGCGGCGGCGGCGGCGCATCCACCGCGCCGTACTCCGGATCGCCGATCGCGATCCCGGGCACGATCGAGGCGGAGCAGTTCGACAACGGCGGCGAAGGGATCGCGTACCACGACACGACCGGCGGCAACTCGGGCGGTGCGTTCCGATCGACCGACGTCGACCTGGAGCCTGCCTCCGGCGGCGGCTACGACGTCGGGTGGATGGCGGCCGGCGAGTGGTTGAACTACACCGTCACCGTCGCGAGCGCCGGCGCATACACCGTGCAGTTTCGCGTCGCCTCGCTCGGCGCGGGCGGGGCGTTCCACCTGGAGATGAACGGCGCGAACGTCACGGGACGGCTCACGGTCCCGGATACCGGAGGGTGGCAGAACTGGCGGACCGTTTCCGCGCCGGTCGACTTGACCGCCGGTCAGCAGGTCGCGCGCCTCGTCATCGACGGCGATGGCGCCGTCGGCGCCGGCAACTTCGATCGCATCCAGTTCGCTGCCGGCGGATCCACTTCCCCATCCGGCGGCGGTTCGACGATCACCGTGACGCCCGGCCAGAACCTGCAGGCGGCAATCAACGCCGCGAAGCCTGGCGACACGATCCTCCTCACGCCGGGCGCGGTGTACGAAGGCGGCCTCGTGCTGCCGGCGAAGGCGGGCAGCGAGTACATCACCATTCGTTCGGCCGCTCCCGACTCATCGCTGCCGCCGGACGGCGTGCGGATCACTCCGGCCTACGTCAACCAGCTGCCGAAGATCCAGGGGGGGACGGCTGGGCTTCCGGCGATCATGACGGCGCTCGGCGCGCACCACTGGCGGCTGCAGTTCCTCGAGCTCGTCGACACCTGGCCCTACGGCGACATCCTCGCGCTCGGCGACGGCTCCTCGGCCCAGAGCTCGCTGTCGGCGGTGGCGCACGATCTGATCGTCGATCGCCTCTACATCCACGGCGTGCCCGGGCAGGAGCAGAAGCGCGCCGTCGCGCTCAACTCCGCCTCGACGACGATCAAGGACTCGTACATCTCGGACATCCGCCTCACCAACGGCGACGCGCAGGCGATCGCCGGCTGGAACGGTCCGGGACCGTACACGATCACGAACAACTTCCTCGAGGCCACCGGCGAGAACTTCCTGCTGGGCGGCTCCGATCCGCCGATCTCCGGCCTCGTCCCGTCGGACGTCGTCTTCCGCGGGAATACCGTCTCGAAGCAGGCGTCGTGGCGCAACCAGGGATACGCGGTGAAGAACCTGATCGAGTTCAAGAACGCGCAGCGCGTGACGATCGACGGGAACGTGATCGAATACAACTGGTCGGGCGGACAGAGCGGGCACGCGATCGTGCTCACCCCGCGCAACCAGGACGGCGGCGCGCCATGGTCGGTCGTTCGCGACATCACGATCACGAACAACGTGATCCGTCACGTGTCGGGCGTGCTGAACGTCCTCGGCACCGACTATCGCTTTCCGAGCCAGCCGCTGACCAACATCGTCTTCCGCAACAACCTCGTCGTCGATCTCAGCAAGGCGAACTGGGGCGGCGCCGGACAGCTGCTGCTCACGAGCGGCGGACGCAACCTGACGCTCGATCACAATACCGTCTTCACCGACGGCACGTCGGCCGTGTACGCCGACGGCGCCCAGGTGACCGGCTTCGTGTTCACGAACAACATCTTCCCCGACAACATGTGGGGCGTGATGGGCTCGGCATCGGCCGAAGGCAACGGCACGCTCGCCAACTTCTTCCCCGGCGCCGTCTTCCAGCGCAACGTCGTCATCGGCGGCCAGAGCGCGCTGTATCCGTCGAACAACTACTTCCCCGCCTCGGTGGGCAACGTCGGCTTCGTCGATCCGTCGGGAAACTATCGCCTGCTGAGCGCGAGCCCGTACGTGACCGCCGCGACCGACGGCGGCGCGATCGGCGCGAACATCCCGGCAATCAACACCGCCGCCGGCACGAGCTATTGAGGCTTCGGAATGGCGGGCACGCCGTCGCCATTCACCTGCAGCACGCGCGGCGCGCCACCTCCCAGCTGCAGCACGCTGATGCGGCCGGGCGAGAGATCGAGCCGCTGCACGAAGTCGACCGGCATGCCGAGGAAGTACAGGAGGATGGCCCGCAGCGTGTCGGCGTGCGACACGACGGCGACCACCGCGTCCGGATGCCGCTCCTGCAGTTCGAGCAGTGCCCTGACGGTGCGCTGCTGGATGTCGAGCAGCGATTCGCCGTTGGGCGGCCGTGTCACGCCGCGGAACGCGTTGTACAGCTGCCAGTGCGGATCGGAGGCCAGATCGGCAAAACGGCGTCCGGTCCAGTCGCCGAAGTCCACCTCGATGAACCGTCGATCGATCTGCACGCGCAGTCCGCGTGCGTCGGCAATCGGCTGCGCCGTTTCGAGCGTGCGCTCGAGCGGGCTGGCGTAGATCGCGGCCAGCTTCACGCCGCCGAGGCGCGAAGGCAGCGTGGCGACCTGGTCGCGTCCGACGTCGTTCAGGTGCACGCCGGCGCGATGACCGGTCATCAGTTGGCCGACGGCGTCGGTCAACCCGTGTCGAATCAGCAGGAATGTCGTCATCAGGTGGTCGGATCTTCCCAGTGCGGGGTGAAGGCGTCGATGGCGCGGAGCGTGGCGTCGAAACCACGCAGCCAGCGGCGCACGTCATCAGGATACCGCGTCAGGCCCGCGCATTTGATGAGCTCAAAACCGTTGACCTCGAGAACAGCGATTCAGCTGTTGGGCACATCACGTGCAGTAGTTCTGCGTCAGGAGGTGGAGATGCAGAGGCTGGCCATTGCACTGGCGTATGCGGCGCTCGCCGCGTCTGTCGCTTGCGGGAAGGGCGACAGCACAGCGGCAAACGCCAGCGAGCAACCACGACAGGTCACATATGAAGGGTGCCTGCAGAAGGGCGCAGGCATGTTCGGCACCGATTACCTGTTGACGATGCTCAACGAGCCGTCGGACGCGGTCGGCACGAGCGGAAGCGTCACGAGCACCGGCTCGTCGGTCGAGCGCGAGCAGATGCGGATGGCGGCGCAGATGTACCGTGTCGAGTCGAAGGGCGACGTGAAGCTCGGCGACATGGTCGGCAAGCAGGTGCGCGTGAGCGGTGTGCTCGCGGAGCAGCCGCACGTGCCGACTGGCGCCGGCAAGATCGGCTCGGCGCTCGACAGCCAGCTGCCGAACCGCGACCGCGCGGAACAGGAGACCAGCGGCGCGCAGATGAACACCAGCGATCTCGGCAAGCTCGACGTGTCGAGCGCGACGGTGATCGCCGAGTCGTGCGGCGCGCGCGGATACGAGACGTCGGGCCGAACGAACCCCGACATGGCCGGCACGCAGACCGGCCCGCGCGTCCTTCGCTGACGCCGCGTGGTATGTGACGTTCGACTCCACCGCCGCGCGGATCGCGGCGGCGGAGTCGGACCTGAAACGTCAGTTCGTGGCCGTGACTGCAGCGGGCGGCAGCGGATCCGGCACGCGGTTGTGCACCGGCGGGATGCTCCGCAGATAGGCGTAGACCGCCTTCAGATCGTCGTCGGTCATCTTGCCGTAGTTGAACCAGGGCATCGGCGGCAGGATCTCGCGCGACGCGCCCATGTGGCGGCCCGTTCGCAGCGCTTTGATCAGCATCTCCTCGGTCCAGATCCCGAGACCGGTGTTCTCGTCCGGCGTCAGGTTCGCCGCGAAGCTCACGCCCCAGGGGCCTGAGTGTGCGGTGTTGGTTGCCGACGATGCCATCATCCATTCGGGCGCGGTCATCTTCGCCGACGCGGTAATCACGAGCGCCTCAGGATGTCCCGACAACATCCGCGACATGTCCGGCTCTGGCCCCGCCGGTCCCATCTTCATCGGCGTGTGGCAGTCGTTGCAGCCGCCAACCGTCACCAGGTATCGGCCGCGGGAGACGGTCGCCGCGTCGGCGGCCGTCGTTCCCTTGGCCTTTGCGGCATGGCAGGCGACGGCGGCACATGCGCCGGCGAGCAGGACGATTCCGGCCGCAATCATTCGAGACGTCTTCTTCATGTCTTCTCTCCCTCTGACGCATTCACGGAGGGGCGGTCGACCGGCGACCGTCCTGCGTGTAAACGCGACAGAGGGAGCGAAAACCCGTAAGAAGCCCGCCTACTTTCCAAGCTCGGCGTAGATCGCCTCGACGGCGGCCTTGAGCCGATCCGACCTGTAGCCGGCGTATTTCGCCGTCACCACGCTCGACGCCGCGGCGTCGGCGGCGCTCTTCCCCGCCTTGATCGCCGCTTCGGTTTCGGCGAGCAGGTCGGCGGTGTACCGCTGGTACTCCTGCAGATCGGCCGGCTTCATCACCGGGCTGTGGCCGGGGATGATCGTGTCGGCGTCCCTGATCGTGGCAATCGCCTTGGCGATCGTCTTCGGGAACTCGACGCCGCTGCCGCCGTTCGCCCGATCGAGGAGCGGCGCGTCCTTCCAGGCGAACATGTCGCCCGTCTGCAGCGTGCGCAGCGCCGGGTAGTAGACCCAGGTGTCGCCGCTCGTGTGGCCGGCGCCGAAGTAGTACAGCTCCACGCGGCCGCTGCCGCTGCCGAGCGTCAGCCGGTCCTTGTAGGTCTGCTTCGGGAGGAACTGCGCCTTCTCGCCCTTGAACGCATCCATCCTGGCCATCAACGCCTTCGTGTTCTCGTGCGCCACGATGTTCACGCTGGTCGGAAAGCCCTCGTTGCTGCCGGTGTGATCCCCGTGCGTATGCGTGTTGATGATCGTCGTCACCGGCTTGGAGGTCACCGCGCGGATCTTCGCGATGATGTCGGGACCGTACCCCGCCAGCTTCGTGTCGACCAGGACGACGCCGGCGTCGGTCACGAAGACGCCGACGTTGCCGCCGGTGAACTGGGATCGATCGCCCGGGTTCGACGCCTCGATGACGTACAGGTTGTCTTTCACCTTCTGCAGGTCCGGCAGCGCGGCCCGCTGCTGCCCCGCCAGACCGAACGACAGCGCGCCGACCGCAATCAGCGCCCCGAGCACGACGGCTCTTCTCATGAGGTCCCTCCTCGAATCAGTGCAGAGTGCAGAGTTAAGAGTGCAGAGTGCAAAGTGAAGAGTGCAGAGTTTGGAGTGCAGAGTTTGGAGTGCAGCATTCGACTGCCGGCCGCGATGCGCGGCGTGCGCATGATGGAAGCCGTGCGAGCCGTGCACTCTGCACTCTGCATTCTGCACTCTGCACTCTGCACTCTGCACTCTTACCCGATGTATCCATTCCGCGCGCGGACGCGGAACCCGCCGCCTTTCACGCGTACGCGGATGCTGTGGTACTTGCCGTCGGCGCCCCGTGGCGAGTTGTAACCCATCAGGTACTGGCTGTTCAACTCCTCGGCGATCCGCTCGAGGGCGCTCCGCACCTCCGACATATCGTGGACGACGCGCGTGCTGCCGCCGCTCTGATCGGTGATCTGGGCCAGCGTGCTGGCGTTGACGGGAGCGTTGATCGCACGGCGATCGGCCGAATCGATCCCGATCGCGTACACGAACACGTCCGACCGCAGGAGCGCGCTGCGCAGATCGCGCAGGCCGGTGTCGCTCGCCGTGTCGGCGCCATCCGAGACGACGAGGAGCGCGGCCCGTTCGTTGTGCCGGGTCGCGGCCATCGGAATCGCGGTCATCAGCGCGTCGTAGATGGCGGTCGCGCCCCACGGCCTGATAGACGACAGCATGGCCGGCGCGAGCGCGCGATCGGCGGTCCAGTCCGCGAGGAGCTGCTGTTGATGGTTGAAGGCAATCAGCGCGTATTCGTCAGACGACGCGAGGAGATCGGTGACGAAGTGCTCGATGGCGCCGCGGGCTTCGACGATGCGGCGGCCGTGCATGCTGTCGCTGGCATCGAGGAGAACGCCGAGGCTCACCGGAACGCGATCGCTCGTGAACTGCGTGAGCGGCTGCGGCTCGCCGTCCTCGAAGACCTCGAAGCGCTCCCGCGGCAGGTCGCGCACGAGGCGCCCATCGGCGTCCGTCACCGTCACGTTCACGGTCGTCAGGCGGACGGCGGTGCGGAAGTGCGGACGAGGCTCGAGGGAGACGTTCGGCTCCTGCGCACGCATCGACGTGCGCGGCATGCAGGCCAGCAGGACGACGCCGAGGAGGAGCAGCACACGCGCGGCGCGCATGCAGGCATTCTACGTCGCGTCGTCGCCTCGCACGTGGCTCATAGATCGTGCGGGCGCCGGCGAGCTGAGCCGGCACGTCAGGCCGCGCAGCCCGTCTTTCCGGTCGGGTCTGAAGACAACTATCCTTCCAGACCCTCCCGACCCTCCAGACCTTCCCGACCTTCCCGACCCTCCAGCCGTCCGCCCTACTTACCCTTCCTGAGATAGATGTTCCCGTTGAACGTCCGCAGCTCGAAGTCGGCGCCGCCGCCGTTGATCGATCCGTAGATCGCCCGGTCCATCTCGACGCGGTAGCGCGGGTTGTCGCGCGAATCGCGGTCGCGGGCCCGATCGTCGCGATCGTCGTTGGGCCGCGTCGCCGTTCGCGGCGGCGGGTTCGTCGTCTGGATGTCGAAGTCGGTGTAGACGTCTCCGCGATCGCTCCGCAGCTTCAGGTTGGCCTTCGCCGATGCGGGCAGCGTCACGTCGACGTTGCCGTTGAACGACGTGAACGACATCGGCTTGCCGGCGACGACCTGCTTGAGCGTCACCACCACGCGGCCGTTGGTCGCATGCGCGATCACCGGGCCGCCGGCATCGGTGATCCGGATCGACCCGTTGACGTTGTTGACCTCGATGCTGCCGTTGATCCCGTCGACGGTCACGGCTCCACCCGTGACGGTGCTCAGCACGAGGCTCGTCGCGGGCGGCACCTGCACCAGGACGTTCGCCCGTCCCAGGATGGCTCCCGAGCTCACGGTCACCGTGTTGTTCTCCTCGGTGATGTTCACGCCCTCCGGCTGCGTCAGCCGGCGCAGGCCGGCGGTGTCGGTATCGTCACCGGATCCGGGGCGATTCCGTTCGCGTTCACGTTCGCGCTCCCGCTGCTCGTCCGCGTCGCGTTCGGACGTGCTCGTGGTCACGATGACGTCGCGCCCCGCTCCAGCGCGGACGGTGATGCCGCCGCCGAGCAGGTTTACCTTGACGATGCCCGGCCGCGACGGATCGCTGAACGGCACGGTCACCTGATTGGCGTTCGAGCTCTGATTCTGCGCGCTGGCGGTCTGCGCCTGCGCGATGCCGCCGAGCGTCAGCAGCGCGCAGGTCAGCACGCCGCATCCGAGTCTTCTGCTCACCATCGGTTCTTCCCCGGCGGCTCCGGCCGCCCTCCTGCAGCACCAACGTGCTGCTATCTCTGTTTCCTCACCTGGACGTCGCCGTTCAGCGTCTCGAACGTCAGCTCCGGACCTCCGCCGCCGACGCGCACGGAGGCGAACCGGTCCGCCCGATAGACCAGCCGGCCATTCCGCCGCTCGGGGGTCGGCTGCCGCGGCAACGGTGTCGTGTCGAAGTCGGTATACAGCCCGCCGTTGAGCGTCTTCAGCCGCAGATCGGCCGAGAGCGACGAGGGGAACGTCACCGCCACGCGTCCGTTCACCGTCGTGAATCGCGAAGGCGCGGTTGGCACGGAGTCGAACGACGCCTCGAGATCGCCGTTGACCGTGCTCGCCGTGCCGGCTCCGCGCATCCGCACCATCGCGAGATCGCCGTTCACGTTGCGCAGCGTGAACGGCCCCTCCGCCCCGTCGACGCTGAGCGTGCCGCCGTTCACCGCGCAGACGTCGAGCGTCGCGCCGCGCGGCACCCGCACCTCGAAGTCGACGCGGACCCTCGGGCGGTCGTCACCGCGCCGGCCATCGCGCGGCCAGTCGACATGACAGCCGCAGTGCGTCGCGTCGCCGCAGACCAGCACGCGGTCCGGCTCCTGCCGGAAATCCATTTCCGGCGCAGGCGTACCGTCACGCCCTTCGCGGATCACGGTGCGCGTTGCGACGATCGACACGTCGCTCCGGCTCTCCGCGACGATGCGCACCGAGCCGTTCGTGTTGCTCAACTCGAACAGCTGCCGGCCGGCACCGCCGGGCCACGCGAGCGTGCGGGACACCGTCTGTCCATCGGCCTCCGCCTGCCAGGCACCGGACACCAGGTACGGGACTCCCGGAACGAGCGCGATCAGCGCCGACACCAGGATCAGGAACAGCGATGTCAATCCGTTCATGTCGGGCTCCTACGATGCCAGTTGCCGGAGGCCCCACTCCGCGCGGCCGCGCACCGACGCGTCGAGCGAGGTGTCCTGTGCCAGACGACGAAGCAGCGCCGGTGCGTCCGGATCCGCTGTTTCCACCATGAAGTCGATGATCGCCACCTGCAGCATCGGCGACGAGGCGTCGGCGGCGGCGCGCTTCGTGCCGTTGCGCACCTCCGGCCGATCGCTGAAACGCCGCAGCGCGTCGACCGCGGCCAGGCGCACGTTGACGTTCGGATCGTGCAGCAGCGTGTCGAGCAGCGCCGCGACCACCTCGCTGCCAGGCTGATCGATCTGCGCCGTCGAGCTGACGCCGCGGAGCCGTTCCGTGGCCGACTGCTGCTGGAGCAGCGAGAGCGTCAGCATCTGGCGCATGTCACGCAGCTCGCCGCGGACCTCGGCAATCTCGTTCGACGGCGCCTTCGCCTCCCGCGGCATCGTCGCGCGCCCGAGGACGAAGCCGCCGACGAGCAGCGACGCCGCGAGACCGAACTGCGCGAGCGGCTCCCGCGTCCACGACAGGAAGCCCGGCGTGCGCCCGCGGACACGACGGGATGCGGGCCGTCGATCCGTCGACGCACGTTCGGATGCCACCATGGCCGAGAACCGCTCGCGCATCCGGGTCGAAGGCACCGGCGCCGCGGGGATGGACCGGAGCGCCTGCCACAGTGCCTCGACATCCGCGTACTCCGCCTGGCACGCCGCGCAGGTCGACGTGTGCCGCTCGAGCGCGTCCGTCCGCTCTGCGTCGAGCGAGCCGGCGAGGTACTCGGCAAAAGCCTCTCTCACGTCGCCACACTTCATTTCCTGATCGCGCATCGTGCGTCCTCGAGTCCGAAAAACAGCGCGCGCAACTGCTTCATCGCGCGGTGCACGCGCACCTTCACCGCGCCGGTTTCGATGCCGAGCGTTTCCGCAATCCGGTCGTACGGCATCCCGTGATAACGCGCCAGCACCAGCAGATCCCGCGGTTCATCCGGCAGCTGCCGCAGCGCCCGTTCGAGCTGCCTCACGTCCACCTCGCGTTCGAGCTGCGCGGCCGGCCCTGGGCCTGGCGCCGGAATCTGCGACGCCTCGTCCACCGGTTCGGCACGCGGCGATCGTTTCCGGAAGTGATCGGCCCGGGCGTTGCGCGCAATCCTGAACAGCCACGTCTCGAACCGGCTCCCGGCGTCGTACGTGTGGCGGTATTTGAGTATCCGGACGAACACGTCCTGCACCAGGTCTTCTGCCGCGGCGGCGTCGCCCGTCGTACGGCTGAGGAACTGGAACACCGGCCGATGATGTCGCTCGAACAGCTCGCCGAGGGCGTCGAGGTCGCCGCTCTGGACGGCGTGCATCAACAGTTCGTCGGTCACGTTCTGAGTATGACTACTCCACTGGGGAGAGGAGGTTACAGACAGGGAAGGCTGAACGCTGAAGGGGGAAGGTGGAAAGGTGGAAAGGTATAAAGGAAGAGGTGACCTCGGCTGTCAACGGCTGCGCTGATATCAATGGATGACAGTCGAGCGGGGGCCTTCTCGCAACATGTGCGACATTGCACGGAAATTCCGCAGGCCGAGGTGGCAGGAGTCTTGCGCAATCCAGCGGTGCCGGACATCGTCCGGACTCCTCAGGGGATGCACATGACCATGAGATTCCTGGTTCCCGTCGGCGCGCTCGCGGTGGTTCTGACCGTCGCCGCTCCCGCACACGCTGGACAACGCGACAGTCAGGGACGCGATCGAAACGGCCGCGCAACCCAGGGGCGGGTCGCGCCCCGCGACGATCGCGGCGGCGCGCAGCCGCGCGCTGAGGGACAGACGCGCCCGCAAGGCGGCCGCGGCGACCAGCAGCGCAGCGTCGCGCCGGCGCCGCCGAGCGATCGGCGATCCGACGGCGGGGCCGTGCGGCGTCCAGCACCGCGCAGCGACGCGCGGCGTCCTGCTCCCGCGCCGCGGTACGACAACCGCGACTACGCCGCGCCGCGCGACAGCTATCGCGGCGGCGACCGCGACGGCCGCCGTGACACCTACCGGTACGCGCCACCCTCGGCACGGTATCGGTACAACGGTCCGCCGCGGCTCATCCCTTACGCCCGCGCGCCGCGCCACTACTACGGTCCCGGGGGCAGCTTCAGCGTCTACTTCCGGCTCGGTCGCGGATACCTGTACGGCGCACCCTACTACGGCCGTGTCTACGGCTACGTCGTGCCGCGCCCGTACGACACGCGCATCTACTACGGTGACGTGCGGCTCGAGGTCCGTCCGCGCGACGCGGCGGTCTACGTCGACGGCTACTACGCCGGCATCGTCGACGACTTCGACGGCGTGTTCCAGCGCCTGACGCTGGAGGCTGGCCCGCACCAGATCGAGGTCGACGCTCCCGGCCTCGAGCCGCAGCTGTTCGAGGTGTACGTCGATCCGGCGCGGAGCGTCACGATCCACGCGGACCTGTATCCGTATTGAGGCGAGGTCAGCTGAGCTATTTCGCCGCGTCTTTCTTCGCGGCCGAGAAGCTGCCGAGCGCGAAGCCGCCGAAGTCGGCCGAGCCGTTGATCGACGCCTCCTTGACGGTGCCCGAGTAGGTGATCGTCATCGGCTGCCCCTCGTAGTCGATCGTCAGCACGAGCGTGAGCTTGTCTCCGTCGAGCAGCGTGCTGTCGTAGGGGCGTTCGCCCTGCGCCCCTTTCGCGAACGCCTTCACGGTGTCGCCCTCCTTGCGGAACTCCACCGTGTTGGTGGTCTCACCTACCGGCGAACTGGTGGTGAGGTCCCACTCGCCGAGGATGTCGACCGGCGGCGTGTTCTGCGCGATGCCGAACGCCGCGGTGACGAGAACGAACACGATTGCGAGAGCGACACGTTTCATCGGAGATCCTCCATCACGTCCGGCTGAAGCCGGACGCCACATCGTCTGAACCAGACGCGTCCGGCTGAACCACCTTCGCTGAAGATCCGGCGGACCGCCGAAGCCTTGGCGTAGGCTGCTCAGGTCGGCCCTGCGCGGACCTAAAGGTCCGCGGCTACACACAACTGAAAAGCGCCATAGTCGAGCCACATCAGTGCGCGGCCGCGGCAGCCGCCGCCGCGGCGCCGGCCTCCGGGCCCGCATGACGACGGAGCGGGACGCGCTTCAGGAACAGGTGCAGCACGATCGCCGACGTCATGATCACGGCGCTCCAGAAGAAGATCTCCTGCAGCCCGTGCGTCAGCGCCATCTTCACGTTCAGATACATCGTCTGCAGCATCTGCGTCCCGCCGGGCACGCCGCCGAACATCTGTTCGAGCTGCGGCCGCATCTGCACGAGCAGCAGCGGGTTCTCGAAGTACGGCAACGCCGCCTGCGGGAGCTGCGGCGGAATGCTGGCGCGGAACTCGTCGTGATACTGCGTCAGCATCACCGACCCGAAGGCGGCGACGCCGACCGTGCTCCCAATCGATCGGAAGAAGATCGTCGACGACGTGGCCGCGCCCATGCGATCGCGCGGCGCGACGTTCTGCACCGCCAGCGTGTAGACCGGCTGCAGCAGCCCCATGCCGAGCCCGGCGACGATCATCGACCAGACCACGTAGCTCCGCATCGTCTCCGTGCCCATGCGCGCGAACAGGATCATGCCGGTCGCGACGAGGATCGAGCCCGTGATCCCGAGCACCTTGTACTCGCCGGTGCGCGACGTCGCCTGCCCGCCGATGATGCTGCCGACGACGACACCCATCAGCATCGGGGTGAGAAGGTTCCCCGACTGCGTCGCCGACACGCCGAGCACCCCCTGCATGAACAGCGGGAGATAGATGATCGTCCCGAACATCCCCATGCCGAGGACGAACGCCGCCGTCGAGCACACCGCGATCACCGGTTCGCGGAAGAGCGTCAGCGGAATGATCGGCTCGGCCGCGTGCGCTTCGGAGTACAGCAGTCCGCCCAGCATGACGACCGCCGTCGCGATGAGCGCCAGCACGCGTGTCGACGTCCAGCCGTACTGGGTCGCCCACGTGAGCGCGAGGAGCAGCGGCACGACGCATCCGATCAGCGTCGCGAACCCGGCCCAGTCCAGCTGACGCTGCGACCCGCGCGGCTTCATGTGGGGAAACTGGAAGTGGATCGCCGCAAGCGCGATCGCGCCGACCGGCAGGTTGACGTAGAAGCAGGCGCGCCACGACCAGTTGTCGGTGAGCCACCCGCCAAGCGTCGGCCCGAAGATCGACGCGATCCCCCACAGCGCGGCGAACAGCCCCTGATACTTGCCGCGCTCGATCGGCGAGAAGATGTCGCCGACGATCGTGAAGAGCACGCCGGTGACCATGCCGCCGCCGATGCCCTGCAGCCCGCGGAACAGAATCAGCTGCCCCATGCCGTCGATCGGCATGAACGGCACGTCGCCGGACGCGCCGCAGAGCGCCGACGCGAGCACGAACAGCGTCGCGCCGAGCATGAAGTACGGCTTGCGGCCGTGGCGGTCCGACAGGCTCGCGAAGATCGGCACCGAGACGGTCGACGTCAGCAGATACAGCGTCGCCACCCAGGGATATCGATCGAAACCGGAGAGCGACGCGATGATGCGCGGTTCAGCCGTGCCGACGATCGTCTGATCGACCGCGGCGAGCAGGGCCGCGAGCAGCAGGCCGGTCATCGTCCCGATCAGCTGCGGCCTGGTCAGGCGGACCAGACCTGACGTCACGTATACAGGCTCCGAGGCGGCGGTCGTCATTTTTTACGAGTCCCTTGCGAATTGGTGTCCGCCGGCAGGAAGACACGGAGGCAGTGGCGATTCTACGGATAGACGAGGACACGGGTCGGGCGGTTCCCGGGAAGCCGCAGGCCATCGGTCATCAGCCGGGCAGCTCGTGACGACCTGATACACTGACGCGAATGCCGCGGCCGCGGCGCGAGGCGATACTGAGACCGAAAGGCCGACACTCGAGCCGATCGACGACTACTGTCGACACGCCGTCCGATCGCGCAGTCACCGACACCCCACGACGAGAGGCCTGGTTCACCGCCGGCGCCCTTGCGCTGCTCTGCCTGGCGGCCTACTCCAACTCGTTCACCACCGGATTCCCGCTCGACAACCGGCAGCTGATCCTTCGCGATCCGCGCGTCCACGCGCTGACGAGCGAGAACCTGTCGCTCATCGCGAATCGCACCTACTGGTGGCCCTACGGCGAGAGCGGCCTCTACCGGCCGCTGACGACGCTGACGTATCTGTTCAATTACGTAGTTCTCGGCAACGGCGCGGAACCCGCCGGTTATCACTGGTTCAACCTCGCCGTCCACGTCGTGAACGTGCTGCTCGTGTGGAGGATCGCACGCCGCGTCACGCGAGACGGGTGGATCGCGACGGTCACGGCCGCGTTCTGGGCCGTGCTGCCGATCTCGACCGAAGCGGTCACCAACATCGTCGGACGCGCGGATCTGCTGGCGGCAACCGGATCGCTCTGCGCCGTCGCGCTCTATCTGTCGGCGCGCGAAATGCCGTCCGGTGCCGGCCTGGTTCGCCTCGCCGGCCTCGCGCTGGCGATCCTGGCGGGCGTGCTGGCGAAAGAGAGCGCGGTCGCCGTCGTCGGCGTTCTGATCCTGATCGAGGCGATCTGGTGGAGACCGCACGGGAGTGGGCGGCGATTGGCCGCGACCGCGGCGATCCTCGCGCTGCCGATCGCGGCGTGGCTGGTGCACCGCGCGAACGTCCTGGCCGCCGGCGGATCGCCGGAGTTCCCGTTCACCGACAACCCGATCGTCGGCGCCGGCTTCTGGCAGGGACGGCTGACCGCCCTCCTGGTGACGTGGCGCTATCTCGCGCTGATCGCGTGGCCGGCGACGCTGTCGGCCGACTACTCCTACGCGCAGATCCCGTTGGCGGGCGGCCACGTCGGCGAGTGGCTCGCGTGCGTCGCGCTGGTTGGCGCCGTCGCGGCAGCCCTCTGGCTCGCACGCGCGAACAGGCCGGTGCTGTTCTTCTCCGGCTTCGCGCTGCTGACGTTCCTTCCCGCGTCCAACCTGCTCTTCCCGACCGGCACGATCATGGCCGAGCGCCTGCTGTATCTACCGTCGGCGGGGATTGCCGCGGTCGTCGCCATCGCGATGAAGACGATCGCGACGAGCCGGGTGAAGCTGCGTGCGATCACGATCGTCGTGGCGCTCCTGGTTATCGCCGGCGGCGCACGAACCTGGGCGCGCAACCCTGACTGGACAGACGACGTGACGCTCTGGCGTGCGACGGTTGTCGCCTCGCCGTCGAGCGCCAAGGCACATCGCGCGCTGGCGGAAGCGCTGTACGACGCCGACGCTGCGCATCGCAACATCGACGAGGTCATCGTCGAAGCCGAGCGGAGCGTCGCCCTGCTCGAGAGTCTCCCTGACGAACGGAACACGTTTCAGGCGTTCCGTCAGGCTGGCGCCTACTATCTGGACAAAGCCAACGCGCTCGACCCGGCCACGGACGAGGCACGATTGCGCGAGCTGTACGCGCGCGCGCTCGCGCGGCTGGATCGCGCCGTGACGATTGCGCAACGCGGCGCGCAGCAATACGCGGGAGCGAGCCTGGAACCGGAGGGCGATGCGGAGCGCCTCCGTGCCGCGGCGCTCCTCGGCCTGGGGGATCCGGTGCGCGCGAGCGCGGCAGCCCGGCGATCGCTCGCGCTGTCTCCCCTCAATCCGCTTGCGTATCATCTCGCCGCGTCGGCCTTGCTCGCGATGAATCAGCGGGAGCAGGCACTCGTCACGCTGCTCGCCGGCGGCATCGTCTCGAACGATCGGACGTTGGGGCAGCAGGCGATGTCGCTCTACGACGAAGAGCTCGATCCCGATGGATGTGCCGTGAGCGGAGCGGGCGCGGGCGCCATGCTGAACCCGCGATGTCCCGCCGTGCAGCGTCACTCGTGCATGGCGATAGCCGCGGCCTACCAGATCCTGAAGAAGGCCGGACAGGCTGCGCGCGCGGAAGCGCTCCGCGCGACCGCGGTCGATACCGTCGCGTGCCCACCCGGCCTGCTCGATCAGCCGAATCTCGTCGTGCCGTGATTACCCGACGGTGAACGGCGCGGTCACCGACGTCGTCCCCCACTCGATCCGCAGCGTGGCTCCGGCGGCGGTGTCGTCGATGTGAATCGTCAGCTGCTCGACCGGCGCGTTCGTCTTCGCCGCCTTCATCGGCGTGCGTCCGAGGTCCTGCCCCGCCGGGTACGGGATGCCCCAGCCGCTCGTGCGCTTGCTGACGATCAGCTGCCACTCGGCCGGGCCGGGAATCGTGTGCAGGCCGTAGGTGCCGGGCGGCACGGTCAGCGATCCGATACGCAGCGGCTTGTCGGTCTTCAGCGTCGTCTGCTCGTCGGCGCCGGTGCGCCAGATCTGTCCGTGCGGCATCATCAGCGGCTCGGCGCGTCCCTTGAGCAGCGGGCGTCCGTACTCGATCGAGATGTTCGCGCCGTCGATCATCCACTCGGTCCGCGCGTGCGGACTGCCGCCGGATCCCGTTCGCATCTGCGTGGTCTTCTGCGCGGTCAGCGTCGTCGAAAGCAGCAGCGCGGTCAGCGCCGCGCCGAGTGTGGTGTAAGAACCGGTCGTCATGAGCTCCCCCGTCCGCATGATGAATTTATGGAATTCTTATAGCACGAGGGGCGGACCAACGCCGAACTATAGTGATCGCATGGCTGACGTTCCCGACCTCGCCCGCTGGGGGATCGACGAGCGGCACCTGGACGAACGCTTCGTCCGGGCGTCTGGTCCCGGCGGACAGAACGTGAACAAGGTGGCCACGGCCGTCGAGCTTCGACTCGACGTCGACGCCGCCCCGCTGCCGGAGGAGATGAAGGCGCGGCTGATGGCGCTCTCCGGCGGCCGCATGGTGGGCAACCATGTGCTGCTCATCGACAGCCGCGAGCATCGGACGCAGGCGCAGAACCGCGAGGCGGCGCGCCTGCGGCTCGCCCAACTGCTGACCGCCGCGGCGCGGCGTCCGAAGAAGCGCCGTCCGACGCGGCCGACTGCGGCGGCGCGCGAGAAACGGATCGAGTCGAAGAAGCACCGCGGCTCCGTCAAGGAGACACGGTCGCGGCGCGCATCCGACGAGTAGGCACGATGCCGAAGGAACGATCGCGACGTGCCTCATCGCGGCAGCGCTGACCGTGTCATGCTCCATCGCGCCGATCTGGAGCTGGCGAGACTGCAGGGCATCGACGCGCGGTACGTGAAGGTGAAAGAAAAGGTGGAGGCGGTCATCGGACCGCGCTCACGCCCCCCTGCCTCTACCGATGCCGTGGCGCAGGAGAACCTCAGCTTCCTCCAACCGCACCGGCAGAACATCGAGCGGCTGCAGCGCATCCTGGACGATCCGCTGTCGCGCCCTGCCCCATCGCCGCCGTAACGTCAGCCACGCGCTCAGTCGCGCAGGTCGCCGTCCATGCCGGGCAGATCCATGCTGCGCCAGACCTCGGCGATCGACGGTTCCTCCACCGCGGACGACGGCTCGTCTGGATCCTGAGGGGCGTGTGCCATCGCCTGCATGACCTCGTCGCGCTCGTCAACCACCGCTCACCTCTGTGATGTCACCCGCGGCTTCCTTCGAGACCTCCGGTGAGATCGCCTGTTGGCCTGCGCATCCTCGCGGGAGTCGCTCGAACGGAACTCGCGAAAGCGCTCCTCGAGCCACGGATGCAGACCGACGCCGCGGCGATCCATGAGCTCTGTCGCGACCGCATCCATCAGCGGCGTGAAGTGTTCAGGGTGACGAACCGCCGCACCGCCCAGCGCGTACCAGATGTCGGCCAGTTCACCGTCTTCGAAACTTTGAAATCGAATGTCCGTCATGCGTCGCTCCGCGCATCGCGTGTTCGGACCGATCGCTACGCAAACGAAAAGCCAGGACCGGGAGTGGGATCTGGCGACATCGGTGACGCGGTGACTCGAGGAATTGGCGAATCGAGGGACTCGAAGAGGGGCGCCCAAAAAGAAAAGGCCGGCGTTTCCGCCGGCCTTCTCCACGCATCTGGGAGCGTCTATCGACTACTCCCGGTGGTGTCTGCCATGCATGCACCTCCCGGCCGCGACCAATTTGGATGTGCTTCCCCAAGCGGAAGCTGTGGTCGCTTATGAGCCTTTTTTTGCGCCGCGGCGCCGTGCGCACGCGACGGTAGGTACAGAGTAACACACACTCTCAGGCAGGTGGGGCAGGTGGGGCGGACAAGGGACAGGAGGGACAGGAGGGACAGGAGGGACAGGAAGGTCAGGAAGGTCAGGAAGGTCAGGAGGGTCGGGAGGGGCGGGAAGGATCGGAGTGTAGTGTCCGGCTTTAGCCGGACCTCAACGGACGCTACTGAATACTCGCCCAAGAAAAAGGGCGGCTCCCCCGGATGGAGAGCCGCCCTCGACTGTCGCCTGACGACGTGAGCTTCCGACTACGTCGTCAGAACCGGACGTTCGCGCCGATCTGAAGCGTGCGCGGGTTCAGAATCACGGACGGGACCATATAGGCCGACGTGCCGTAGTTCAGCCCGAGGACGTTGGTTACCGACGCGACGTTCAACACGTTGAAGATATCGAGCTTCGGCTGGATGTTGAAGCGGCCGATCTTGATGTTCTTCGTCACGTTGATGTCGAGCTGGTTGATGCGATCGCCGTACTCGGTCATCGGCGCCACGAGCGGCACGTTCAGCGACGACTGGGTGATGCCCGGATCGACCAGCTGGCCGGCCTGGCACTTGCCCTGCGCCACGCAGGGGCTGGCCGCGGTGTAGGCGGTCGAGCGGGTGATCTGCCACACGGTGCTGACGCCGGCCGGCGGGTTGTTGGTCGTGATGCCGCTCGGTCCGGACACGCCGGTGAGGGCGTACTGCGACGTCGTGCCGTACACGTAGCCGGGCAGGCTCAAGAACGAGACGCCCAGATTGATGCCGTACTTCATCGGCACCGAGCCGGCGATCTTGAACTGCGTCCGGAACGGAATGTCGCTCTTGCTCTGATCGCAGTACAGGAGCAGGTTCGGGTTCCAGCCGTCGTCGCAGGTGTTGGTGAGCATCCGCTCCGACATGCCGCCGCCGAAGACGTTCACCGAACCGATGCGGGCGCTGAAGTTGTACTCGAACCCGTTGTAGGTCATCGAGCGGTCGGGCGCGTCCTGGTCCACGAGGTTCGTGGCAAGCTGCGACGCCTTTGACGCGCTGACGTTGTAGTAGGTGATCGGCGTGCCGTCGATCGGGCTGTAGAGCGTGAACGGCGTGAAGTCGTTCAGCGTCACACCCGTGTTGAAGCGACGGCGCAGGTTCTTGTAGTCGCGGTGATACCAGCCGCCGGTCACCGAGACGCCGCGGTAGATCTCGTGCTGGACGCTGACCGACGTCTCGAGGTTGTACATCCGCTTGATGTCCGGGTCGTACTCGATCGGTGCGACGGTGCCGAAGCTCGCCGGCAGCTGGCGCGCCGTCGTGGCGTTGCCCGATACGTTGATTTCGCAGCCGGGCGTCAGGTACACGCACCCGAGCTCGCCCTGGGGGTTGCCGTCGCCGTTCAGATCCGTCCAGTTGACGTTCTGCGTCGTCAGCAGGAGCGGGTTCTGCGACTGGGAGAAGCCGACCGTGCCGGCCTGCATGAACTTGCCGAAGCTCGCCTTGATCGCGGTCTTCTGGTTCCCGAACAGGTCGTAGATGATGCCCGCGCGCGGCGCGATGCTCTTCCAGGTCGGCATGTCGATCGCCTGGAACGAGCGGGCCGCCACGAACCGGCCGGCGCCCGACTCCTCTTCGGCCACGCCGTGGGCAAACAGCTCCCAGCGCGCGCCGTAGTTGATCGTCAGGCGGTTGATGGTCCACTGATCCTGGCCGAAGATGCCGAGGTCGGACTTCAGCTTGTCGGTGTAGTCGACCGGCGTGTTCAGGATCGTGACCTCGAACGGAGTCCCGTTGTTGAACCGCGCACGGAGATCACCGTTCGCCAGGCGGGTATTGCGGTACGTACCCCAGTGATCCTGGATGCCGACCTTGATGTTGTGCGCACCGGTCACATAGGACACCGACGCCATGGCTGCAAGGCTGTCCGGGTACATCCCGTTGATGCCCGCACCCGCGCCCCAGGACGTGCCGCGCGCGGTGTCGGCCCGGTTGATCGTCGTATACCACTCAGGCGTGCCGCGCTCCTTCTGGAGGCCCTCCTGGTAGATCGTGTTGTAGCGCTCGAAGTTGGTCGAGAACCCGGTCTCGATGAAGATCCGGCTGGTTGCGGTCGAGGTGAACTTGACCGAACCGGTCGTGTAGATCGGCGAGTTCCAGATGATCCCGGCGGTACGAGGATCGAAGCCGGCGGTCATGGCGGAGCCGCGGTTCTTCAGCAGACGGTCGTTGTAGACCGCCAGCTTGTTCTTCTGCGAGAGCTGCCAGGTGATGCGCGCCTGGAACGACCGGATGCTCTGCGGGTCGACTGCCTGCTCGGAGGTCGGCGTCGGAGCCACGAAGTTCGATCCGGTGCCTTCCTGCCCGTAGAAGGTGTTCGCCGGCAGGGTGTCGAGGATGAAGTTGCGCGCCGAACCGAAGAACCAGACCTTGTCCTTCCTGATCGGGCCGCCGATCGAGCCCTCGGTGTTCCACAGCTTGCCGATGCCGTCGGCCGTGCGCACGCCGCGCTTGATCAGGTCGTCGGTGACGTTGTCCGACTGGAACGACTCGTTCTGGTACCCCGTGAAGATGCTGCCGCTGAAGAGATTGCCGCCGTCGCGCGGAATCATGTTGAGGCGGACGCCGCCGCCCGACACGTCAGCGCCGGCACCGGCCGTGGTGTAGACCATTTCCTGGCTCATCGAGCTGTTGAAATAGCTCTGCACCGCGCCGTCGACGTCGAGGCCGTTGACCATCAGGCCGTCGACCTGCACCGTCACCTGCGACGCCCCTGCGCCGTGGGCCGACATGTAGGTCTGCTGCATCGCTTTCGACCCGCCGACGTCAGGCTGGTTGAGCGACACGCCCGTAATGAGCTGCCCCATCCCCTGGATGGTGCGGCCGGTCGGAATCGCGTCGAGGGCTTCGCGATTGAGCACCTGCGACTTCGTCGTGCTCTGCACGTCGACCGTCGGCGCCGCGCCGGTGACCGTCAGCGTCTCTTCGAGCGCGCCGACCTTCAGCTCGGTATTGATCGTCATCGTGAAGTCCGACGGCAGGGCGACGCCTTCGCGCTTCACCGTGGAGAACCCTTCGAGCGAGAACGTCAGCGTGTAGGTGCCCGGACGAAGGTCGACCAGGCGGTACCCGCCGTTCGCATCCGTGACGACGTCGCGCGTCTTCTCGATCAGCGCGTCGCTCGCGACTTCAACCGTCACGCCCGGCAGCACGGCGCCAGACGTATCCCGCACCGTTCCTGTGAACGCGCTCTGCGCGTGTGCGGCCACGGGCAGCAGGCACAGAGCGGCCAGCGCCGTGAACAGCACCTTTCTGATAGAACCGATCATCATCCTGTGGTCCTCCCGACGACTATTTCCGATGCCTCTTCACGCCGGAGGATGCTCCGGCGCAGTCGGGAAGTATGCCGGTCAGGCCGATATCGACTCCGTTCGATACGCATAAATAATCTATATGTACTACTGATCGGTTCAAAAAGTTGGATTAGCTGATCAGTTTTCGTCGCATTTTGTGGCATCCGGCTCATCCGGACGTGACACGTAAAGAACAGACAACACTTCGCTAAGTAGTTCACAAGCGCGGCACTTCGGCGATCCGGCCGCGATTGGCGGGCGCTATACTCCCACCGCCCATGAACACCCTCACCGGGCCATCCGCAGGAGAATCCTCTTGAAGCGTTTCGCATTCGCACTTCTAGTGGCGATCGGCGCCGCTGCCTACGCGCAGCGCGGTGCGGTCGTCGATGCCCAGCAGGGCGGCGGCCGCGGCCCCAGCCCCGAACAGCAGGCCGCGCTCCAGGCCCAGACCGAGCTCGAGAAGAACACGCCCCAAATCCCCTACGACGCGGTGTCGCTGCCGCTGATGCCGACCGGTCACACCATCGGCGAAACCGAAGGGGTCGCCATCAACTCGAAGAAGCACCTCTTCGTCTACACACGGAGCGGCAACGTCGGGCCGGCGCGCGGCGCGACCGCGGCCGAGCTCTTCGAGTTCGACGAGAACAACAAGTTCGTGAAGGAATGGGGCCAGAACGCCTACGGCTTCTCGTTCGCGCACGCCGTCCGCGTCGACAAGGACGACAACGTGTGGGTCGTCGACGAAGGCTCCAACATGGTGATCAAGTTCAACCCGCAGGGGCTCGTCACCATGGTGCTCGGCCGGAAGGACGAAGCGATCGACTACCTCGAGGAGTTCCTCGAGGACGCCGCGCACACCGAGCGGGGACGCAACGCGCGTCCCGGCGCCGGCGCCGGCCGCGGCGGCAGCTTCGGCCGTCCGACCGACGTCACGTGGGACACGCAGGGGAACATCTTCGTCTCCGACGGCTACGACAACTCGCGCGTCGCGAAGTTCACCAAGGACGGCGACTTCGTGAAGTCGATCGGCAAGCGCGGCACCGCGCCCGACGAGTTCAACACGCCGCACGCGATCACGTCGGACGCGAAGGGGAACATCTACGTGGCCGATCGCGGCAACAACCGCATCCAGGTCTACGATCCCGATCTGAACCGGAAGGCGATCTTCAGCAACGTCCGCGCGCCGTGGGCGGTCTGCATCACGCCGCCCAACGCGCAGGGCCAGCAGTTCCTCTTCAGCGCCGACGCCGGCGGGAAGATCTACAAGCTGGATCTCGAGGGGCACCTGCTCGGATGGTTCGGCACGCTCGGCAAGCGCGTCGGTCAGTTCTACTGGGTGCACCAGATGCACTGCGTCAGCGAGACCGAGCTCTACACGGGCGAGGCGCAGAACTGGCGCGTGCAGCACATCACGCTCAAGAAGTAATCACGGGAAGGTGTAAAGGGAGAAAGGTGTAAGGGGAGAAAGTTCTGCCGTTACACCTTTTCACCCTTCCACCTTTCACCCTTCCACCTTTACACCTTCACTGTTTTCTCCAGACGATGAGCGCGCCGGCGACCGCGAGGCCGACGAGCAGTTGCCGCTGTGTCGTCGATGGAAAGGGATCGGAGGCTTCTTTCAGATCCATCCGCCACCGGGTGAGCATCGATCGGTTGCGAACGTCGTAGTAGGCGCGCTCCGCCATGTCGTGTTCGGTCACCGCCTCGCCGTCGTCGTCGAGGCCCATCGGCAGCTGCGAGGGCAGCGTCGGCAGACTCCCGCCGGGATCCACCATCCAGTTCACGATCTTCACGCCGAGACTGCGGCCCGCGGCGGGGGGCCACCCGAGCACGACCAGCAGGGCGACGCACCAGATGATCGTCCATTGACGACCTGACGGCTGCCACATCGGCGCTATCGTAGCAGCCGTCGGTCACCGCCGGCCGTCGCGACTGCGACTGGCAGGTAGCCGCCCTTCCCGCCACGGCCCGGACGCTCTCTCCTGAACGGCGGAATGGGCTCACACTTGTGGTTCGGCGCTCTCCGTGCGAGACTCTGCGCATAGCACCCGCGGACGCGGGTGATGGACAGCCGAAAGGACACGCCCCATGCGTCGTTCCGAATTTTTCTCGATGGTCGTCGCCTCCTTCGTCGTGCTCGTTGGCGTCTCCCATCCTCCGACAGTCCTCGCGCAACATCGCGACACAGAAGCGGGACAGACGGCGAAGCTCGCCGCTCCCCCGCCAGCCGCGTCGCAGGACAAGATCGATCGCGGCCGCTACATCGTCGAGAACGTGGCGGTCTGCTGGCGATGCCACTCGCCCGTGGACAGCACCGGCGCGAGGGACCATTCGCGGTGGCTGATGGGTGGTCCGGTCGCGATGCAGACGACGATCGTGCGCGACTGGGCGATCGTGGCGCCCCGCCTCGCCGGCGCCCCTCCAGGAACCGACGAAGAGTTCGTGCACCTGCTGATGACCGGCATCTCGCGGACCGGGACCTATCTGCGTCCGCCGATGCCGCAGTTCCGCATGACGCAGGCCGACGCCGAAGCGGTGCTCGCGTATCTCAAGTCGCTCGGCGGCGGGCACCTGATGACCGCGGTCCACTGACCGCGAGCGGCCGTGCGGGCCGCTGCGCGAAGACGTCCGGCCTGTCGCACCGTCCTTTGACTGTGTAGCATCCCTGACCGTCGTGACATCTCTGACTGTCGTGGCGTCCGGCTTCAGCCGGACGCGTCCTATCTGTCGTGGTTCGGCTCCGCCTTCGCACGAAGCGCTACGGCAGACCGCCGTAGCATCGATGACGGTGGTTCAGCCGCACACGCCGTAATCGCGCAGACTCCGGGCGGCCGTCGCGACCGTCAGCCGCCGACCGCGCTCTGTAAAACCACAGCATCCGCCTAGAATGAGCGGATGCTGCGCTCCCCGTTTCGCACTCCCCCGCTTCTCATCATCGTCCTTGGCGTCGCGCTCGCCGGCTGCCGTTCGGGCGCACGCGTGCCGCCGGCGACACCGGCGCCGCCGCCTGCCAGCGCGCCGTCCGGCGCGACCAGCGCCATCCCGCTTCCAGACAGCATCAGGTGGGTACGCGCGTCGGCCGAGTACGTGGCGGCACTGGAGCAGGTGTATCGTCTGGCGACCGCACGCGTCGACGCGCAGGCTGCCGGTCACCAGCCGGGCACGTGGGCGGTGGTCCTCGACGCCGACGAGACGGTGATCGACAACTCGCTGTATCAGGCGGAGCGTGCGCGCGCGGGGCTCGGCTACTCGGAGGCAAGCTGGGACGTGTGGGTGAAGCGCCGCGAGGCGCGACCGCTTCCCGGCGCGGCGGCTTTCCTGTCGCACGTGCGGCGTCTCGGCGGACGGATTGCCATCGTGACCAACCGGCTGCAGTCGCAGTGCGACGACACGGCGGCGGTCTTCACGCGCTACACGCTCGTCTTCGACGCGATGCTGTGCCGTCCCGATGGGGCACCGTCGGACAAGAACCCGCGCTTCGAGGCGGTTGCCGCGGGACGATCTCCGGCTGGATCGACACCGCTCGACGTCGTCGCCTTCGTCGGCGACAACATCCTCGACTTCCCCGGGCTGTCGCAGTCGGTTCGCGAACGCGGTCCCGAGGCGTTCGCCGAGTTCGGCGTCCGCTTCTTCCTGGTGCCAAACCCGATGTACGGAAGCTGGCAATAGGCCCTCTCACCAGCACCCTGCACCCGGTTACAACCCCATCTCAAAATCGTTCATCACGAAGGCACGAAGGACACGAAGGCAACTCCTGTGACATTCGATTCTTCGTCTCTTCAGGTCTTCCTGATGTCAGTTGCCCGGGACGCACCCAGCACCTTGCACCAGGCACCTTGCACCCCGTTACAACCCATCTCAAAATCGTTCATCACGAAGGCACGAAGGACACGAAGGAGGCTCAGTACATCTTCGGGACAGACGTGAAGCGCTCACGGCGATCCTCGCGGCTTGGCTCCAGAGAGACCAACAGGGAGTGAACAGTGGCCCCAGTGGATCTGATGGCGCTTCCGTGTCGTGTCCGTGTTGGTGCTTTTTCGTCCGATCCGCGCACACCGATCACTCGACACACGCTTCATCACGAAGGCACGAAGGCACGAAGGTCACGAAGGGCCGACTTCTCCTGTGATAATCGCCTCTTTGTTTCTTCGCGATGGCATTTTTGTGAGATGAGCTCTAATCATGGGCATTCTGCTCACTCCCATCGTCACCCGGGAGACGATCGCGCTGTCGGATCTGCGCGATCGGACGCTTGCGGTCGACGGCAACGCGGAGCTCTATCAGTTCCTCGCGCTCATTCGGCTTCGCGACGGCACGCCGCTGCACGACTCGCACGGCCGGATCACGTCGCACCTGAACGGCCTGTTCTACCGCGTCACGCGGCTCGTCGCTGAACACGGCGTCCGCCTGGTGTTCGTGTTCGACGGGAAGCCACCCGTGCTCAAGTCGCGCGAGATGGCGCGGCGCCGGGCCGTACGACAGCGCTTCGAGGAGGAGCGCGACGCGGCGCTCGCCCGTGGCGACACGGCCACCGCGTACGCGAAGTCGACGATGACCTCGCGGCTGACGAAGGAGATGGTGGGAGAAGCACGGGAGCTGTTGCGTCTCCTCGGTATTCCCACCGTGCAGGCGCCGTCGGAAGGGGAGGCGCAGGCGGCGCACATGGCGGCGATGTCGCCGGCGGTCTGGGCGGCCGCCAGCAAGGACTACGACGCGCTGCTCTTCGGCGCGCCGCGGCTCATGCGCTTCCTCACGATCACCGGTCGGGAGTTCCTCCCGAGCCAGGGAACGTTTCGTCCGATCGTGCCGGAGACGATCGAGCTCGAGCGGCTGCTGCAGGCGTGGCGGATCGATCGTCCGGGCCTCGTCGATCTCGCGCTGCTCGTCGGCACCGATTTCAACGACGGCGTGAGGGGCATCGGTCCGAAGAAGGCGCTGAAGCTGGTGCAGCAGTACGGCCGCCTCGAGCAGATGCCGCCGGAGATCCGCGACGCCGTTGGCGAACCGGATCTCATCGCGGCCGTCCGGCAGATCTATCTGTCGCCCGACGTCACCGACGATTTCGAGGTGCAGCCGTTCGCACCGGACCGCGATGGCGTCGTGCGTTTTCTGTGCGAGGCGCGCGAGTTCGGACGCGACCGCGTGCTCGCGGCGCTCGAGCGTGCGTTTGGCGACCGGTGACGGGCACTGTCCGATCAGATGTGATCGAAGGGGCTCGCGAATGGCCGCTCTGTGACATGCAGTAGCTGTTCAACTATGAGGTCTGTCTCGCACGAGAGCCACGGTTGCCTGCGGCAAGAGGACGCCTTCCAGTCGCCACGTGCGCCAAGACCTGCTTGAAGAAACCTAAGGCCTTAGGTATTCTGAGCATGCCGACGATCGTGCGGGAGGTGGGGTTCGAGGTTCGGATCTACACATCAGACCATCCGCCGCCGCACGTGCACGTGGGAAAGGGCGGCGCCGTGGTGAAGATCGAGCTGGCTACTGCCGAAGCGGTGCGAATCGCCGGCGAGATCTCGGATCGCGACGTGAAGCGCGCAGAACAGATCGTTGCCAGACACGCCGCGAGGCTGCTGGAGGCTGCTGGAGGCGTGGGAGGTGCTGCATGGCGGGCAAAGGCGTCACCGCTGAGGATCAGAAACGGTACGCACGCGCGCGGGCGATCGGCGAGCGCGAGGCGCAGGACCACTCTGCCGTCGTCGGTGCATGCTACGTACCTCATCGCGATGCACTCGAACTCGAGTTCGTTGGCGGCGGAACAATGACGATTCCGCGGCGCGCGATCCAGGAGCTCGACAACGTCCCCGCGTCGGCTCTGCGTGCCGTCACGCTTTCGCCGGCCGGCGATGCGATTTCTTGGCGGACGCTCGACGTGGACATCTACGTCCCGGGCCTCGTCGAGCGCGCATTCGGCACACGCATCTTCGCGGCCGCCAGCGGTCGACGTGGCGGCAAGCGGACATCGCGAGCCAAAGCCTCCGCCGCGAGAGCGAACGGGGCAAAAGGTGGACGTCCGCGATCGACCGCCTGAAGGAGGCGCGCTCGCCGCAGCCGACAAGAGGCGTGCCTGCGGCGGATGAATTCTTGGTTCGATGTTGCCGGTGAGAGTCGATTCGGCTGGATTGGTGGCGCGCCCAGCAGGGCTCGAACCTGCGACCCCCGGCTTAGAAGGCCGGTGCTCTATCCAACTGAGCTATGGGCGCCCGCGTTTCATTCTACGCCGACCACCTTGCGTCGACGTGATGCGTCCTCCTACGCCGCGCATGCGCGGCACACTTGCGGCCGGCCGTACGCCAGGCGTCGTGAAGATCTTTCTGGATGAGAATTTTCAGCTGACACACGTACGGGTCACGCGCGATTCGACTAGTTCTGTCTCAGCGCGATCAGGGGATCCACGTTCGCTGCGCGCCTCGCCGGAACCAGACATGCGAGAGCCGCGATGGCGACAACCACAATCGCCACGAGTGCGAAGGCGACGATGTCATATGGGCCGATGCCGTAGAGGAATGTCGACAGCAGACGTGCCCCCCGCTGATTGCGAGGTCTCGCCTATCCCAAGATTTCGTTGAGGCCATCGAGAACGCGGGCCAGCTCCTCTTCGGAGGCTTTCGCGATGCGCTGGCTGATGCGATCAACGGACAGCGTGCGAATCTGGCTGATCTTGATCCATGAGCGCTTGGTCAGGCCTGCCGCCTTGCTTTCCAGGGTCAGCGGAAATCCGGCGCGGGGTTCCTGACTGGTCAAGGCCACGGCGATCACGGTGCCGGACCGGTCGTTGAAGACATCATGGCTGAGGATGAGTACCGGGCGTCGGCCCGCTTGTTCGTGGCCCCGGACGGGTTTCAAGCCCGCCCAGCGCACCTCGCCCCTCAGTATTCGGGCCATGCCGCCAGATCCTCCGCCAAACCCTCATCGGCCAGGCGCTTCTCCTCGCGGGGCTTCAGCTTCGCAGATTCCGTGGCGAGCCGGGTGCGGGCCAGGCGTTGCAGCTTGTCCGCCAACGCCGCTTCAATGGCCTGGCTCCGGTTGCGGAATCGGCGCCGTTTCACCAGTTCATCCACTTGTTCGATGAGTTCGGCGTCGAGCGTCAGGGCGACTTTGGTCTTGGGCATGGCAGTAGGACGATTCATCATACTATGGAGACGCGGGCGACCGGGCCAGCCGCCGGTCAAGAGCGACCCACTCAGGTAGAACCCATGCCTCATCCGATTCATCGCGTGACGCACTTCAGCATCGTCGGCCCATATACGCTGACGGTCACGTTCGCGGACGGCACGAAGCAGCGCATCGACTTCGAGCCGGTTCTGCACGGCCCCCTGTTTGGACCACTCCAGGATTTGGCCACCTTCAACGCAGTCAGGCTCGACACGGAAGTGGGCACCTTGGTCTGGCCTAACGACGCCGACTTCGATCCTGCGACACTTCACGGCTGGCTGGCCATGTTGTATTGGTACCATCACTTCCCGACTACTCCTTGTGGTTCTCGTTGGTCGCGAATGCGCAGCATGTTTACCTGGGTTGGCGCCGGTCGCTCACCCAAGGCTTGTAGTGCGGTCTAACCACTGCGGCCAACCGCGGGCCGTGCCATGATGAGCCGCCGCGACTGAAGCGGCAGCTTGATGCCGCTCTCCGATCAAACGCTGCCTTGGCCTACGCTGATGTCATGTATGTGACGGCCTAGCCTAGTGTTAACTTCTAACTTCTCTGCTGGACCACCGCTTCGAAACAGTTCCCGAAACTGAGAAGGTGCCGCTCGAAGCGATGGTAGAGTCGAGACGAGGTTACACTCCGCAAGACTCCCGTTGAGATGCGCAGCCGCGAGTGAATCGGCCGCTCGCAATCGACATCAACGATCGATCCGACCGCGACACGCACCCGGTCCGATGACGAAGACGACTTCGCTGCTCGGCGTCTTGGCAGTCTCGAGTCTGGCGCTGGCCGGTCTCGGAGCACAGGAGCAACTCCCAGCCGCCCTCTCCGCCGCAGCCAGCGAGATCCGCGCCGATCGGCTTGCATCGCACATGGCGCACCTTGCCGATGACACGTTCGAGGGTCGAGAGACCGGCACGCGCGGATTCGTTCGGGCCGCACGCTACGTCATCGGCCAGTTCGAAGCGTTGGGCCTTCGCCCAGTCGCAGGCAGCTACGAGCAGCGGCTGACGATTCGACGTGCGCGGGTGGACGAGGCCCGTTCTTCCCTCACCATCTCCCGCGACGGTGCACGATGGTCGCTGACGTACGGTACCGACTTCGTCACATATGGCGACACCGACGCTCTGGACGTACGCGCCGGCGGAGAACTGGTATTCGTCGGCGACGGCGTCACCGTGCCGCATCGTGGAATCGACGCGTATCGCGGAGTGAGTGCGGCCGGCACGGTCGTCATCGCTCTGCCTGGCGCGCCGGCGACGCTGACGCCGAGCGAGCAGTCCTATTACGAGAGCGCGAAGACGAAGGCCGCAACGGCCGCCGCACACGGCGCGACTGCGCTCCTGCTGGTCGCCGAGGAGCACATCCCGTGGGATCTTCGGGTCCGCTCCGCGCGCCAGCTCGGCGCGACCGAATCGCTCCCTGAACATCAGCCCGGTGGCCTGAAGACCATCGTTTACCTGAGTCGTGCGGCAGCCGAACGGATCCTCGGCCAGCCCCTCGACGGCATGACGTCCGGCAAGCCTGCGTCCGTCGGCTCTGTCTCCCTACACGTGCGGAATGAGCGCCGCGACGTGCAGAGCGCCAATGTGTATGCGCTCCTTCCCGGCTCGGATCCGAAGCTCTCGGCGGAGTACGTGATCTACACGGCGCATCTGGACCACATCGGCATTGGCGAGCCGGTTGACGGCGATCGGATCTACAACGGTGCCGTGGATAACGCATCGGGCGTCGCCGGGATGCTCGGCATTGCCAGCGCGTTCAAGGCCCTGCCGAGGCTGCCGGCCCGTTCGATCCTGTTTCTTGCAACAACCGGCGAAGAGCAGGGCGAGATCGGCGCTGACTACTTCGTGCGTCACCCGCCGGTCCCGATCGATCGCATCGTCGCCAGCGTGAATATCGACGGACTGTCGTTCTTCCCGTTCGACGAGATCGTCGCCGGCGGAGGCGCCCTCTCATCGCTTGGCCGAACAGCCGAAGATGCCGGGAAACAACTCGGCGTGAGGATCGGGAACGAATCGATCGGCGTCGACGGAAGCGACCACGCGCCGTTTCTCCTGGCTCGCATTCCGGTGCTCTGGCTTCAGGCATCGCTGAGCGACGAATGGATGCAGACCCGCTATCACACACCGCGCGACGACATGAGCCAGCCCCTCGACTTCAATGCCGCGGCTCGCTACACACGTGTTGCCTTCGTTACCGGCTACCTGGCTGCCCAGACTGCACGACGCCCGACGTGGAATCGCGGCGAGTTCTTTGCCAGCGCAATTCGCTAGACTCGACACGCTGCTGACGTCGGCGAAGCGAACGTCAGCTCCGCGGCCCTCCTCGTCGTCTCACGGGCGCAGCAGCGTCTTGATCGCCCGTCGCTCGTCCATCGCGCGGTAACCGTCCGCCACCCGATCGAGCGGCAGCGTCAAATCGAAGACCTTTCCCGGATTGATGGTGCCGTCGAAGACGAGATCGACGAGAGACGGCAGATAGCGGCGCACCGGCGCCGGCCCGCCGTGGATGCGAACGAGCCTGAAGAACAGATCGACCCCCTCGAGCGAGACGCCGTGCGGGACGCCGACATACCCAATCGATCCGCCGGGGCGGGTGACTCGGATCGCCTGCTGCATCGCCTCCTGCGTCCCGACACACTCGAGCACTGAATCGGCGCCGATCCCCTGCGTCATCTCCTTGATGCGCGCGATCCCTTCCTCGCCCCGCTCCACGACGACATCGGTCGCGCCGAACTCGCGCGCCAGCCGCTGGCGCGGCTCGTGTCGGCTCATCGCGACGATCCGCGCCGCGCCCATCTGCTTCGCGGAGAGTACGCCGAGCAGTCCCACGGCGCCGTCGCCGACCACGACGACCGTGCCGCCCGGCTTCACGCCGGCGGCCTCGGCCGCAAACCAGCCGGTGCCCATCACGTCGGAGAGCGCCAGCAGGCTCGGAACGAGATCGGCACCCGGCAGGTCGCGCGTCGGGACCAGCGTGCCGTCGGCCAGCGGGACACGCAGCCGCGGCGCCTGAGCACCGATGACCGGCTGCATACGCTGACAGGAGGTCTGATAGCCGGCGGCGCAGTTGGGACAGGTGTTATCGGATGCGAAGAACGATCCGATGACGAACTGTCCAGGCCTGACGTTCCTGACCTCACGGCCAACCTCTTCGACGACACCGCAGTACTCGTGGCCCATCGGAGTCGGGCGGGTGATCGGGTTCGCCCCTCGATACGGCCACAGGTCCGACCCGCAGATGCAGCTCGCGGCAAGCGCGATCACCGCATCGGTCGGTTCCACGATCGCCGGCTCGGCGCGCTCCTCGAAGCGGACGTCGCCAGGGCCGTACAACACTGCTCCATGCATGTCTCACCGCCGTTGATATTGGTCGTCGCTGACCTTCTCCAGCCACTCCACCGCCTTGCCGTCGACAGCTTCCTGTATCGCGATGTGCTGCATTGCCGTCGTCGGCGACGCGCCGTGCCAGTGCTTCTCACCAGGCCCGAACCAGACGACGTCGCCGGCGTGGATCTCTTCGACCGGACCGCCGTCGCGCTGCACGAGCCCGAGACCGAACGTCACGATGAGCGCCTGCCCGAGCGGATGGGTGTGCCAGGCGGTACGCGCGCCCGGCTCGAAGGTCACCATGTTGCCGGCGGCGCGCGCAGGCGCGTCAGCCGGAAACAGCGGATCGATCCTGACGGTACCGGTGAACCAGTCGGCCGGGCCGACGACCGACGGCTGCGAGCCGCTGCGGATCACTTTCACGTGAGCCTCCTATGTCGATTACGCGCACGGGTGTGCGCGATGCCGAGACCAGGGCGAGCGCAAATCGCCTCTCGGCTTCCAGTCAGCGTAGCACCGATGCCGCGGTCGAGCAGGCGCTCGAGACGCTGCGCGGCACAATCCTGACCAACTGCTTTGAATTGACAGGTGTCCGACGATGTCGATCGCGGCGCCGCGCTGGAGAGTACTGCGATAGGCTTCGCTCCAGGTGCAGGCAGCTTTCAATACCAACAAAGAAACATCTCTGGTTGAAGGAGACGAGAACCTGTCGCCTGTCTCACAGTCAATGACGCCAACACGGACACGACACGCAAGCGCGATCCGATCTACGGATTCACGGACGAGGCCGTTCCCGCCCTTCCCGACCTTCCCGACCCTCCCGACCTTCCTGCCCTTGTTTGCGTCACCGCCCTCGCGGGATCGGGTTCTTCCATGCTGGATCGTACGCCGTGTCCATCACCTCACCACCCTTGATCACCATCCGCACGCGGCGCATCGCGCCGAAGTCGACGAGCGGATTGCCGTCGACGACGGCGAAGTCGGCGAACCTGCCTGGCTGTACGCTGCCGACCTCGCGATCGCGGCCGAGGACTTCGGCCGACCACAGCGTCGCTCCCTGAATCGCCTGCATCGGCGGGATGCCGATGTCGACCAGCATCTGCATCTCCTCGTGCAGGCTCAGCCCGGGCACGAGCTGCGTGCAGCAGCCGGCGTCCGATGCCGCGAGGATCTTCCCTCCCGCTTCGGAGTACTTCAGGAGGAACTCGCGAACGTTGGCGTACCCGTCGCGCGCGCGTCCCGGCTCACGCACCCAGGCCGCCTTGACCTCCGCCGGCACGAACGCGAGACCGGGATCGTCGGCCACCTGCCTGTGCGCGGCGGCGAACTCCCTGCCCCGCGGCGTCGACGCCGACCACATGAGCACGAGCGTCGGGTTCACATACACCCCCTGCTTCACCAGGTAGTCGATGAGCGGCGGAAACATCGACGGATCGACGAGCGACTCGGGGCTGGTCCCGCGCGGCGCCTGGCGTCCGGCCTGCGCCAGCAGCGAGCGCGCCATCGTGTCGGTGTGCTCCATGTGCCTGAAGCCCATCTCCACCGCCTTGCGGATGTCCTGCGTGTGACCGAGAACGCGCAGCCCCTGCGCCGCCGCCTCCTCGATGACGGCGCGCAGCTGATCGTCGGTGATCGTCAGATCCACCTTGATGTGATCGACGCCGCCCGCCTTCAGCGTTCGAACGTACGCGCGCGCCTCCTCCGGTGTCCGGACGTAGCTGCCGTCGGTCGTTGGTGCTCCAAGCGGTCCGGTCACCCGCGCGCCCGACACGTAGAGCCGCGGCCCCTTCATCCGGCCGCTCTTCAACGCCTCCCGCTGCGCGAGGCTCCATGCCGTGTCGTTGTGGATGTCGGCAATCGTCGTGATCCCATACGGCAGGAACATCGGGATCTGATACTCGCGAAGGTGCACGTGCCCGTCGATCAACCCCGGCAGGATCGTGCGGCCGTTCATCCGCAGCACCGTCGCGCCGGAAGGCACCGCCACCTGTCCGCGCGCGCCAACCGCAGCGATGCGCTCTCCCTCGACGACGATCACGGCGTCGGACAACGGCGGCCGGCCGGTGCCGTCGACGAGCGTGCCCCCTTCGAGCACCAGGACGCGCGACTGCGCGGCCGGACGCATCAACGCGACAGGCAGCAGCACGATCAGAACGGCAAGCCGGATGCGGGTCGAGATTCTCATCGAAGGCCTCATGTTCGGAAACTGCCCAGAACGATAAACCAGATTGCCTGAGGCGGCGCGTCCGGCGACACCTGGCTTTCGTGGACAGATATCGCTCACGTACGGACCTGATAGAGTCCGGAACAGGACGTGCACTGGCGTGTTGCACGTCCACGGGAGGCGGTGCATGAGGTTCAACAGGCTCTGGCTGGCGTTCGGTCTCGTCGTCGTGCTGTCGTTCGTCGTACTCGGCTGGGTTGGCGTACGCATCTATCAGGAAGCGCCGCCGGTTCCCGAGCGCGTGCTGACGACGGAAGGCCAGCAGTTGATTGGTCCCGGCGAGATCTACGAGGGACAGAACGTCTGGCAGGCGATGGGCGGCATGGAAGTCGGCTCGGTCTGGGGTCACGGCAGCTACGTCGCGCCCGACTGGACGGCCGACTGGCTGCACCGTGAAGCGACCTTCATCCTCGATCGATGGAGCGGTGCGCCGCGCGCCTACGCCACCCTCTCGGCCGATCGTCAGGCCGAGCTCCAGAGCCGCCTGCAGAGAACGCTCCGCACCAACACCTATCGGAACGGCATCGTGACGGTCGACCCGGTGCGCGGCGAGGCATTCGCGGCGAACCTCGCGCACTACACCGACGTCTTCTCCCGCGGCCGCGACGAGTACGCCATCCCCGCAGGGACCCTGTCGGATCCGGAGAAGCTCCGCAAGCTCGCCGCCTTCTTCTTCTGGACGTCGTGGGCCGCGTCCACCAACCGGCCGAACAGCGGCGTCAGCTACACCAGCAACTGGCCGCACGAGCCGCTCGTCGCCAATCGTCCCACCGGCGACACCGTCGTCTGGACCGGCGTGAGCATCATCGTGCTGCTCGCCGGCATCGGCGCGATGGCCTCCTACTACGCGTCGAACCGCGAGCATGGGGCGCCAGCGGCGACACCGGCGCACGATCCGCTGCTGCAGTCGACGCCGACGCCGTCGCAGCGCGCGACCGTGAAGTACTTCTGGGTCGTCGCCGCGCTGCTCCTCGTGCAGATCGTCCTCGGCGTCGTCACGGCGCACTACGGGGTGGAGGGAGGAGGGTTCTACGGGATCCCGCTCGCGGAGTGGCTCCCCTACTCCATCAGCCGCACGTGGCACGTGCAGCTCGGGATCTTCTGGATCGCGACGGCGTGGCTCGCCACCGGCCTCTACATCGGCCCGGCGGTCAGCGGCGTCGAGCCGGCGGGGCAGCGTCTCGGCGTCAACGTCCTCTTCGCGGCACTGCTGATCGTCGTCGTCGGATCGCTCGCCGGACAGTGGCTCAGCGTCAAGCAGATGCTCGGCAGCGGGCTGACCTGGTTCTACTTCGGACACAGCGGATACGAGTACATCGACCTCGGACGCGTCTGGCAGATCGCGCTGCTCGTGGGGCTCTTCCTGTGGCTCACGCTCATGGTGCGCGTCCTGCGCCCGGCGCTGCATCAACGCAGCGACGAACGTCCGCTGCTGGTGTTGTTCCTCGTCTCCATCGTCGCGATCGCGGGGTTCTACATGGCAGCGCTCGGCTACGGCCGCAGCACGAACCTCGCCGTCGTCGAGTACTGGCGCTGGTGGGTGGTGCATCTCTGGGTCGAGGGCTTCTTCGAGGTGTTCGCCACGGTCGTGATCGCGTTCCTCTTCGCACGCCTGGAACTGGTGCGGACGCGCACGGCGGCGGAGGCGAGCGTGCTGTCGGCGACGATCTTCCTGTCGGGCGGCATCATCGGCACGCTGCACCACCTCTACTTCTCCGGCACGCCGACGATGGTGCTGGCGTTCGGGTCGGTGTTCAGCGCGCTCGAGGTCGTGCCGCTGCTGTTCGTCGGCTTCGAGGCGTGGGAGAACCTGCGGCTGTCGCACCGACGCGAATGGGTGCGCAAGTATCGCTGGCCGATCTACTTCTTCGTGTCGGTCGCCTTCTGGAATCTCGTCGGCGCCGGGCTGTTCGGGTTCATGATCAACCCGCCGATCGCGCTGTATTACATGCAGGGGCTGAACACGACGCCGGTCCACGGGCACGCCGCGCTGTTCGGCGTCTACGGCATGCTGGGCATCGGGCTGATGCTCTTCTCGCTGCGGGCGCTCGACCCGATGGCCGAATGGAAAGAGGGGCTCGTGAAGTTCGGCTTCTGGGCCACGAACATCGGCCTGCTCACGATGGTCGGCCTCAGTCTGCTGCCGGTCGGCCTCATGCAGACCTGGGCGTCGGTGGAGACCGGCTACTGGTATGCGCGCAGCCCGGAGTTCCTGCAGGGCGGCGTGATCCAGACGTTCCGCTGGCTGCGCGTGATCGGCGACACGATCTTCGCATTCGGCGCGCTCGCGATTGCGGCGTTCGTCATCGGGCTGCGGACCGGCGGATCGACCCGGCGGGAACGCTTCCATGTGGAGATCCCCGAGCCGGCGCCTGGGCGATCGTGAGCGGCACGTCCGGCTAGTACAATGACCGGATGCGACGCGTTGGCGGATGGCTCACCCTCGCACTGCTTCTGACCGCGGTGCCGCTCCTCGCGCAGACGTCGCTCCTCGAGGGGCGCTGGACGCTCGACGTCGCGAAGTCGACCTACACGCCCGATCCTCCGCCGAAGAGCCAGACGCTCACCTGGAAGCGCGTGCCCGGCGGGCTCCAGTTCATCACCGAGACGGTGAGCGAGCAGGGCGACCCGTCGCGCACCGAAACCTTCGAGAAGGACGACGGGACGCCGGGACAGGTGAGCGGCGGCTCTGGCTTCCGCACGCGCTTTCTCAAGCGCATCAACGCGCGCACCTACGAAGACGGCGACATGGTCAACGGACAGCCAACCTACCAGCGGCGGATGGTCATCTCCGCCGACGGCAGGACGATGACCGTCACCGTGACCGGCGTCAACGGGCTCGGTCAGCCGGTCAACAACGTCGCCCTCTACGAGAAGCGGTAGACATGCCGCTCGACCGGTAACCTCGGACGCCGACGCCAGTATTCATCACCATGCGAAGACTGGCGCTTCCGATCGCGCTCGTGCTGTCGGCCGGCTCCGCCGCCGCGGCTGACGCACCCGCCACCCCGACGATCGTCGCGGAGAGACTGGCAACTCCGCCGCGCATCGACGGCGTGCTGGACGATCGCGCCTGGGAAACCTCGCCGCTCGACGCCGCCGACTGGCGGTCCTACAGCCCGCTCTACGGCGACGCCATCCCGCAGCAGACCCGCGTCTGGGTCGCCTACGACAGCGACGCGCTCTACTTCGCATTTCAGTGCGACGATCCGGATCCGTCGCAGATCAAGACCTCGGTCTCGAAGCGCGACAACCTCGGCTCCGACGACTGGGTCGGCCTGAGCCTCGACGCGACCGGCACCGGCCAGCTGTCGTATCACATGATGGTCAACCCGAGCGGCGTTCAGCTCGACCTGCTGAACAGCATCGCCGGCAACGAAGACTCGTCGGTCGACTGGGTGTGGGAGAGCGCCGGACGCCTCACGCCGACCGGCTACGCCGTCGAGATCCGGCTGCCGCTGCGGAGCATCCGGTTCGCCAGCGGCGACCACGTGCGCATGGGGCTGCTGTTCTGGAGAAAGGTCAGCCGCAGCGGCGTCTCGGTCGCCTGGCCGCCGCTCGAGCCGAGCAAGTGGGTCTTCGAGAAGCACGCCTCGCTCGTCTTCGATCACCTCGACCCGAGGCTGCCGCGCGATCTCATTCCGAGCATCAGCCTGTCCGAGCGGCAGGATCGCCTCACCCCGACGCGATGGAGCCCGATGGACCAGGCCAGGGACGCCGGGCTGAGCGCGAAGGTCGGGTTGACGACGCAGGTCGCGCTCGACGCGACGATCAACCCCGACTTCAGCCAGGTGGAAAGCGACGCGTTCCAGGTGGACGTGAACCAGCGCTTCCCCGTCTTCTATTCCGAGAAGCGGCCGTTCTTCATGGAGGGCGCCGGGATCTTCGCGCTCGCCGCCTCCGGCAGCGACAACAGCATGCAGCGCGCCGTGCACACGCGGCGCATCGTCGATCCGGTCGCGGGGTTCAAGCTCACGGGGAGCACCGGGCGCCTCACCTTCGGCACGCTGACCGCCTCCGATCAGGCGCCAGGTCACGCCGTCGACGAGGGCGATCCTGCGTTCGATCGCGATCGCCTCGTCAACGTCGCGCGCGTGCAGTACAGCCTGCGCCCGAGCGAGTACGTCGGCGCGATCGTCACCGACACCGAGTTCGCCGGCAGCGACAACCGGACCGGCGGCATGGACCTGTCGATGCGCGTCACGCGAACGCAGCGCCTCGACGCCTTCGTGCTCGGATCGTCGAGCCGGAACGCCGGCGAGGAGCGGCGGAACGGCGTCGGCGCGACGGTCGGCTACAACTACAACACGCGCGCGATGTCGGCGAGCGGCGCCGTCGAGCACTACAGCCGCACCTTCCAGATGGACACCGCCTTCCTGAACCGCGTCGGCCTGACGAGCGGGTGGGGCTACGTCGATCGCAGCTTCTATCCCGGAGCCGGCGCGTTCGCCTGGGTGCGGCGCGTGACGCCGTTCGTGTTCGTCCAGGGCGGGCGCGATCGCGTCGCCGGCGGCGACGACCGCCTCGCCGTCAGCGGCGCGCGCTTCAATTTCACCCGTCTCGGATTCCTGCGCGTCGATCGATTGTGGGGCTACGAGCCGTGGGCAGGCGAGCGATTCGCGCGCGGCGCCACCCGCGCGTGGGGAAACGTGCAGCTCTATCGATGGCTCAAGCTGGATGGACGCGTCGAATCGGGACGCGCCGTCTTCTACGATCCGAGCGAACCGTTCGCCGGGCAGCGCCGGCGACTGAACGGCACCATCCTCGTGCAGCCGAACGGCCGCTTCGCGCAGTCGATCTCGTTCGATCGCGTGACGTTCGATCGCCGCAGCACCGGCGAACAGGTCTACCAGGTCGACATCGTCAACACGAAGACGACGTGGCAGTTCACGCGCGAGTTCTTCCTGCGCGGCATCGTGCAGTACGACAGCTCGCGCCACCGCGTGCTGACCGACTCGCTGCTGTCGTACGAGCTGCGGCCGGGCTCCGTCTTCTACCTGGGATACGGATCGCTCATCGAACAGCGCGCGTTTCGCGACGATGACCGCTCGTGGGTGCTGGGCGAAGGTCCGTATCGCGAGAGCCAGCGCGGGTTCTTCGCCAAGATGTCGTATCTCGTGCGGCTCTGAGCCGGCGTCCGCTCCGCGCACTCCCGGCCTTCCTTCGTGACCTTCGTCCTTCGTATGAATGGTTCGGAAGACGGGTTGCAGTGTCCAGCTTCAGCCGGACCTCACCTGCCTGTCATGCGCTCGAGGCCGCGGATGTTCCGCACGTTGTGGATGACGATGACCGCCTCCATCGCGGCGAGGGCAATCGGCAGCAGGCGCTCCAGCCGATGGTGTCCGCTCTTGTGGAGCGTGTGCCGCCCCCACAGCTCCCCGCCGACGAACAGCAGGCCGCCGACGATCTGCCCGGGCCAGCCACGCTCGACGAACGGCCTCGCAAGCGGATTGGCTTCCTGCGTCAGACCAGGATAGCGATCCAGCCCCCAGCGCGTCGTGACGGCGTCTCCGATCAGCGCGCCCGCCTCGAGGCCGGTCAACAGCGCGTTGGTGTTGTCGAGAAAGCGGTGCGGCGGTTCCAGCGCCTCGATTGCCGGCACCGAGGGGACCTGCGGCTCGTCGAGAGCGCGTGCCGGCGATGCGACGAGCAGCGCGATGGCGCACAGCAGCACCGCTCGACGAACGCTGCGCTTCGCGAGATACCGCACGTGGCGTATCGTGCCACGAAACCGCGCGGGCAAAGCACGACCGCACGCGACATCGGAGACGCCGCGTGCCGGTGCGTGCAGCGATGGCGGGGCTACGCCACCTCCTCGGCCAGGAACCCTCCGGACTGGTGCGCCCAGAGGTTCGCGTACACGCCGTTCTTCGCGAGCAGCGTGTCGTGCGACCCGCGCTCGACAATCCGCCCGCGGTCGATGATGACGAGCTCGTCCATGCGTCGCACCGTCGACAGCCGGTGCGCGATCACGAGCGCCGTACGCCCTTCGAGGAGCGTGAGCAGCGCGTCCTGAATCGACGCCTCGCTCTCGGAGTCGAGCGCGCTCGTCGCCTCGTCCAGGATGAGAATCGGCGCGTCCTTGAGGATCGCGCGCGCGATCGCGATCCGCTGACGCTGCCCGCCAGACAGCTTCACGCCGCGCTCTCCCACCAGCGTCCCGTAGCCCTCGGGCAGCCCGTCGATGAACTCCGCCGCGTGCGCGAGCGCCGCGGCGCGGCGTACGTCCGCGTCGGAGGCGCCGGGACGGCCGACGCGGATGTTGTCCGCAATCGACCGGTGGAACATCGACGGATCCTGCGGCACGTACGCGATCGCGGCGCGCAGTGCCGCCTGCGGCACCGCGTCGATCGGCACGCCGCCGATCGTGATGCGCCCCGCCTCGATATCGGAGAACCGCAGCAACAGGCGCGTCAGCGTCGTCTTGCCGCCGCCAGACCGGCCGACGAAGCCGAACTTCGCGCCCGGCGGGATCGTGAGCGACAGCCGATCGAAGACGAGCGGCTGCGACGGCTCGTACCGGAACTGCACGTCGTGCAGCGCGATGCCGTAGTGGCGCGGCGTGAACGGCGCCGCCTCCGGGCGATCGGCCACGATCGGCGGATCGAGCAGCAGGTCGGCGAACTGCGCCGCGTCTGTCAGCGCCCCTTCGAGGTTCCGGTAGACACGGTTGAACTCCCACATGACCCGCGTCGCGGTCGCGTAGTAGCTGAACGTGAGGAACACCGCCTCGAGGCTCGCGCCGCCGCTCCCGCGCAGCGACAGCGCGACGACGAGCCCGAGGACGTTGGTCAGGACGAACATCGGCGACGTGACGAGATCGATCCGCAGGTTCTGGTAGTCCCACGAACGCATCGTCTTGAGGCCGTAGTCGGCGACGTTGCGCACGTGGATCTCCGCCTCCTCCGCCTCGCGCGCGAAGGCGCGCACGACCTCCGCGTTCGAGATCGAGTCGGCAAGGTGCCCTGCCATCGTGTTCGACGCCGCCTCGCGCAGGTCGACGAACGACTGCCCGCGGCGGATCATCGGCAGGACCGCGGCGATCGTGATCGCCAGCATCGCGAGCAGCACCACGATCAGCAGCGGCGAGTAGCGCCAGAGCACGACGCCGACGAACCCGAGCGGCAGAACGGTCGGCGCGACCTGGAACACGAGGACGTCGAACACGTCCTCGAAGCGTCGAGAGAACCCGAGCGCGCGCTTGGTCTGCGATCCGGCGTAGTTGTTCTGGAAGAACGCGAGATCCTTCGACAGGAGCTCGTCCATCGTCTCGACGTACAGCGCCTGGAGACCGCGCACCTCCAGCCGGATGACGAGGGCCACGGCCACGCGCCAGCAGATCTGCCCGGCGATCCAGAGACCGGCAAAAGCCAGCACGTAGGGCGTCAGCTGCCGCGCCGTCAGCACTTCGTTGCGCGCGAAGCGGCCGAGCAGGTTGGCGATGACCAGCGGCGGCGCGTAGTACGTGAAGATGTCGGCGAGCGCCGGCAGCAGGATCGCGCCCGTCGCCAGCCACGGGTGCCGCCGCACCTGCGTCGCGTACCGCGTGAGGACGAGACGGATCGACGCCACGAGGCGGCTGCGTTCGCGTGGGAGAGTGTCGCTCGTCATAAGAGATTCGTCGGGGCGGCGTCCGGCTGAAGCCGGACGCCACGACCCTCAACGCAACGTAGGTAGCGGCGGGTCTTCAGACCCGCCGTCGAGGCCGGGTCTGAAGACCCGGCCTACGTACGCAACGCCGCGCCGGCAAAAGAAAAGGGCCATCACCCGGTATCAGGTGATGGCCCTCGAAAATGGCCCGCCTTCGCGAGACGGCTTCTCACCTGCGCATGTGTATGCGGATGCCGACGGCACCGCTGTAGCTCGGGAAGATGTGAATGCGCATGGTGTTCATTTCAGGATTCAAGCAAAACACAGGCAGCGGACGGGTGTCAAATGCGTCGAATGTTCACGTCCGGCTGAAGCCGGACGCCACATCAGAACCGTGAATTCCGTGGATCGGGTCCTGCCTCCGTGCCGTGTCCGTGTTGGTATCTTTTCGCTCACTTCTCGGGCATCAGCGTCACCTTCACGTAGTTCCTCGTGTCGAGGTAGGTGATCGATGCCAGCTGGACGGCAGGACCGTTCAACGCCGCGAGCCTGGCGGCGATCTGCAGGCCGTCGGCCGCGTGCTCGGGATCGCCCTCCTCGTACTTGCGCACGATCTGGCTCAGCACGAAGCCGTTGTCCTGGCTGTTGCGATCGAACTCGCGCTGCAGCACCTCGCGGATCCGCGCGATCGATTCGGGCGGCAGCATCGTCATCCGCACGAAGGCAATCTCCTGCATGACCCGCTCGGTCAGGCTGGCCACGCGCGCCGGATCGCACGTCCAGTCGATCTTCACGCGGTACTCGGGCCGCGGATACTTCGAGGTGTCGGAGGTTGCCGTGATGTTGTAGGTCCCGCCGAGCTCCTGGCGGATCACGTCGTTCAGCCGCGACTGCAGGAGCAGCGTCACGACACGCATGGCGAGCAGGTTCTCCTCGTCGTACTGCATCGGTCCGGAGAACACGATCGACACCGCGCTCTTCGGGGCAATCCCTTTCTCGACCGTCCGCTCGACGATGCCGGTCGGCGGCCGGATGCCGAGATCGCGCCACGTCTCGTTCGCGTGTGTCGCCGGCAGGCTGGCGACGTAGGTCTCGACGAGCGGCCGGATCTGGTCCGGCGTGAAGCTGCCGACGAAGACGAACGTGAAGTTCGCCGCGTCGGCGAACCGCGCCTTGTAGAACGCCAGCGCCTTGTCCATGTCCCAGCGCGCGACCGTCTCCGGCGTCTCCGGCTGGCGCCGCGGGCTGTTCCCGCTCATCGCCGCCTCCACCGCCTGGTCGAAGACGACGTCGGGGCTCGCGGTCTGGTTGGCGAGCACGGCGAGCGCCTGCGACTTCATCGCCGCGAACGCCGTCGGATCGGCGCGCGGCTGCGTGAAGCGCAGGTAGATCAACTGGAACAGCGTCTCGAGATCCTGCGGCGTGGCGCCGCCCCCGAGCCCCTCGCGGATCTCGCCGATATAGGGGCGCACGCCGACCGCTTTGCCGGAGAGCAGCCGATCCAGCACGATGCCGTTGAACTGGCCGACGCCGCTGGCGTTGACGATGTCGTCCGCCACGCGCGCCGACAGGAAATCGGCGTCGCTCGCCAGCGAGGTACCGCCGGAGGCGGTCGCGCGAAACAGGATCTGATCCGCCCGCAGCGTCGTCGGTTTGAGGACGACGGTTGCGCCGTTCGAGAGGGTCCACTCGAGGATCCCCTCGCCGCGGTCCGTCGTCTTCACGATGGAGCCGCGCGGCGGCGGCGCCGGCATCAGCGTCTGGCCGGCGCCCGCGTCGACGTACGGCTCGAGCGGCTTCTCGGCGGCGGCGCGCAGGACGGCGGCCAGCTGGGACGCGTCCGGCAGGACGATTCCGGTCGCGTCGGGAGCCGACACCACGACCAGCCGGTTCTGATCCGGAAACCAGTCGGTCGCCAGCGCGTTGATCTCGGCCAGCGTGATCTCGGGCAGGAAGCGCCGGTGGAACGCCAGCTCCTGCCAGATCGTCGGCAGCGCCTCGTTCTGGAGGAAGTTGCGCGTGTACTCGTCCGCGCGGCTCGACGATTCGCGGTCCGGGCTCTCGGCGACGACCCGCTCCGAGCCGGCCATGTTCGCTTGCTTGGCGCGCTCGAGCTCGGTGGCCGTGAACCCGAAGCGGATGACGCGCTGCAGCTCGGTGGCGAGCGCGTCGAGCCCGCGCGTCACCCCGTCGCTCGACACGAGCGCCTGCAGGATGGCTTCGTCGCGTGTGCGCGGCGCCGGGAAGAGGCCGCGTCCCGCGCCGCCGCTGAGAAACGGCGGCTCCGGGCTCTGCGCGATCTCGTCCAGCCGGTCATCGAGGATCGCGGCGAAAAGCTGATCCTTGACGATGTCGCGGTACCCGCCGACCGTCCCCTGATTGCGTGCGGGCCGCAGGTTGCTGATGCGCACCGCCGTCGACGTCGTCTCGCGGTCGCTGACGATCGCGTAGCGCGGCTCCTCGTGCGTCGGCACGTCGAACACCGGTCGCGGACGCTCCGGCTCGGGATTGGTCAGGCCGCCGAAGTGCTGCCGGATCATCGCCGCCACCTGGGTGCGGTCGACGTCGCCGACGACGATGACGGCCATGAGATCGGGGCGGTACCAGTCGCGATAGAACCGCAGCATCTGATCGCGGGTCGCCTTCTCGATGATCTCGGGAGTCCCGATCGGCGTGCGCTCGGCGTAGCGCGAGCCTTCGAGCTGCACGCGGCGGATCTTGTCGCCGGTCCGCTCCACTGCGCCGAGGTTCATGCGCCACTCGGCGAGCACGATCGGCCGCTGCCGCTCGATGCCCGCTTCGTCGAACGTCGCGCCGCCGGCCCAGTCCTCGAGCACGGTCAGGGCGCGGTCGAGGACGCCGGGCACGTCGGTCGGCACGCGCAGCGTGTACTGCGTGTCGTCGAAGCTGGTGGCGGCGTTCGCATCGGCGCCGATGCTCAGCCCGAGCGAGCCGATGAAGTCCTCGATCCCCTTTCCCGGGAAGTGCCGGCTGCCCTCGAACTGCATGTGCTCGACGAAGTGCGCCAGGCCGCGCTGATCGTCGTCTTCGAGGACGGAACCCGCCTTGACGACCAGCCGCAGCTCCGCCTGCCTCGCCGGACGCGGGTTCGGCCGGATGTAGTACCGCAACCCGTTGGGAAGCGCGCCGATGAGCACCTCCGGATCGACCGGCATCTGCTCCGACCGCGTGTAGCGGGCGACCGACGCGGCCGTCGTCTCGCGGCCCGCCTGAGCCTGGGCCTGGGCGGCGGCCTGACCGGCCAGCGGTCCGGTGAGAACAAGGAGAAGAGCGAACGCCGCGCGCACGCTGCGGCGAATTGAGCACCAGGACATGGCGCTATCGTACTCACGTCGTGCCTCTGTGGAAGAGGTTTCGGCGCCTCGTCGTCCAGGCGGCCGATCATCCTGTAGTCTTGTCCGGTGGCTGACGGCCAGACGCGGCTCCGGATCGAGCTGCTCGGCGGGTTCCGTCTCTTCGTCGACGGACGCCTGTCCGCTCGTCAGCCGGGCGCGCGCCAGCAGCAGCTGATCGCGTTTCTCGTCCTGCACGCCCGCGACGCTCACGTCGCGAGACAGCGCGTCGCCGGATCGATGTGGCCGGAGTCGACCGACGCCCAGGCGCTGACCAACCTTCGACGCGAACTGCATCACCTCCGCGACGACTGGCCGCGGCTCGAGGCGCTGATCGACAGCGGATCGCGCACCATCGCCTGGCGCGCCGATGCCGCGGCGCTGGTCGACGTTGTCGCCTTCGAGGCAGCCGCGACGCGCGGGCTGGCGGGCGATGTCGCCGCGCTCCAGGAGGCCGCGCGCGCGTATCAGGGCGATCTGCTGCCCGGCGTCGAAGCCGAGTGGATCGACGCCGAGCGCGAGCGGCTTCGGCAGCGCGCGACGCGGGTGCTCGCGCAGCTCGTATCCATGTTCGAGACGCAGCAGAGCCTCGACAGGGCGATCGAGCATGTCCAGGCGCTGCTGCGGCTCGATCCGCTGAACGAAGACGGCTGGCGCAGCCTCATGCGATCGCAGGCCCGTCGCGGCGATCGCGCCGCGGCGCTGCACGCCTATCAGCAGTGCGCGGCGGTGCTGAAGAACGAGCTCGGCATGGGACCGTCCGCCGCCACGCGGCTGGCCTACCGCGAGATCGTCGAACAGGACGCGCGCCCGCCCGACACACCTCCGACGACGAGAGGACCGGTGAGCTACCCGCTGGTCGGACGCCGCGCGGAGTGGCAGGCGCTGCTCGGCAGCTGGCGGGACGCCGCCGCCGGAAGGCGCGCCGGACTGGTTGCCATTGGCGGCGAAGCCGGGATCGGCAAGACGCGTCTCGCCGAGGAACTGGCCGCCAGGTGCCATGTGAACGGCGTCGTCGCCATCGACAGCCGCTGCTATGCCGCCGAGGCGAGGCTGGCCTATGCGCCGATTGCCGCATGGCTGAAGCACGACAGCCTTCGTCCGGCGCTGATCGACCTCGAGCCGGCGCAGGTGTCCGACGTCGCCCGTCTGTATCCGGCGCTCCTGACGGCGCGTCCGGAGGTGACGGCCCCTCGCCATCACCTCGAGAGCTGGGAGCGCCTGCGTTTCTTCGACGCGCTGTCGCAGCCGTTCCGCTCCAGTGCGCCGATCGTCCTCGTCGTCGACGATCTGCAGTGGGCCGACGTCAGCACGATCGAGTGGCTCCACTACTTCGTGCGTTCGTCGGCCGGAGCACACTGCCTCGTGGTGGGAACCGTCCGCAGCGAGGAACAGCGGGACAACCGGCCGCTCGTGCGGCTGTTCACACAACTGGCGCGCGAAAGCCTGCTGACGACGATCGCGCTGGGACCGCTCGATCGCACGGCGACCGCGCAGCTCGCCGGCGAGGTGCTGGAGCACCCGCTCGACGAAGCGACGCTCGCGCGCACGTACCGTGAGACGGAAGGGCATCCGCTCTTCATCATCGAACGCGGACGCATGGAGCTCGCAAACGGAGTGGGTGCGTCCGCGACGCTGCCCCAGGTGCAATCGATCGTGGCGGCGCGGCTGGCGCTTCTCTCCGCGCAGGCGCGGACGGTCGCGGACGTCACCGCCGCAATCGGCCGCGACTTCCACGTCGACATCCTGACCCGGGTCTGCGATCTGCCGGATGACGCGCTGGCCGCGGCGCTCGACGAGCTGTGGCAGCGTCACATCGTCCGGATGCAGGACCACGAGCGGTGGGACTTCACGCACGATCGCATCCGCGAGATCACCTACGGCGAGATCGGCCCCGCACGCCGTCAGTTGCTCCACCGGCGGATCGCACAGGCGATCGAGCAGTTCGCCGGCGATCGCGTGAATGAGGCGAGCGCGTCGATTGCGATGCACCTCGAACGGGCCGGACAGCTCGCGCACGCGATCCCCTTCCTCGAACGCGCCGCCGCGGAAGCGGCGCGCGTGTCGGCCAACGAGGAGTCGATCGGGCTTCTGAATCACGCGCTCGATCTGCTCGATCGGCAGCCGCGGGACCGCGAGCGTGACGCGCGCGAGCTCGCGCTGCGCGAGCAGCTCTCGGTCGTCCTCAATTCCGCGCGCGGCTACGCCGCCGCCGATGTCGAGAAGAATCTCGATCGCGTCTTCGCCCTGGCCGCCGACGCGGGCAGCGGCGATGTGCCGGTGCGCTGGCTGTGGGCGGCATTCACCGTGCGGTTCATGCTGGGCGACCTCGCGACGACACGCGCGATCGCGGAACAGGCGCTGGCGCGCTGCGCGTTCGATCCCTCGTGCCGCTGCGAGGCGCATCACGCGACGGGCGGAACGCTTTCGAGCCTCGGCGAGCTCGAGGCATCGAAGGCCCACTTCGAGGCGTCGCTGGCGGCCTATGACGAAGCGCACCCGCAGCGTTCGGCGCTCGGATCCGATCTCGGCGTGTTCGGCCACGCGTGGTACTCGCACACGCTCTATCTGCTCGGCGACGAGGATGACGCCCTCGCGCATGTCGCCGAGGCGATCGCGCTCGCCTCCCGCCAGCATCACCTCTACAGCCAGGCGCTGGCACATGCGTACGCGGCGCTGCTCCACCAGCTGTGCGGCGACGCGGACCGCGTGCTCGCCGACGCGACGCTGGTGGTGCGGCTCTGCGAACAGCACGAGTTCGCCTACTACGGCGACTGGGCGCAGGTGCTGATCGGCTGGGCGCGTGGACTGGAGCAGCCGGCCGAAGGCATCGCCATCATCGACGCGGCGCTGGCGCGGCTCGATCGCAGCCGTGCGTTGGCCCGGCGCCCGTACTTTCTCTCGCTCCTGGCCGAGACCCTCGGCCGGAGTGGCGATCGCCATCGCACGGCAGCGGTCCTCGAGACGGCAATCGCGACGGCGGAAGCGACGGAAGACGCCTGGTGGCTCCCGGTCCTGTACGTCCAGCGCGGCGAACTGCAACCGTCCGAGCTGCGCGACGAGAGCCGCCGCCGGGCGCTCGATCTGGCCAGATGGCAGCACAGCCGGACGCTGGAATCGCGGATCGCCGGCGGAACGCTTTCGCGAACGCTCGGCGAACGGCAGTCCTCATAGGCTTCTCCCCAGGAGGAGCATATGTGCATCGACAATCGTCTGTTCGGCCTCGGTCTCCTGGTCCTCGGCTTCGTCGCGGCGGTCGCACCGGCCACCGCGCAGACCGGCGGTCACGTGCTGATTCCCGCCGCCTCGGTGCAGTGGAGCCCGGCGCCGCCCACGCTGCCCGCCGGGGCGCAGATCGCGGTCCTCGAGGGCGATCCATCGCGGAAGGGTCCGGTCACGCTGCGGCTGAAGTTTCCTGCCAACTACAACATCCCGGCGCACTGGCACTCGATGACCGAGCGCGTGACGGTGCTGTCGGGCGCCCTGCACGTCGGCATGGGCGACACGCTCGATCGGAAAGGTAGCCAGACGCTCGAACCTGGAGGCTACGTCTCGCTCCCGGCCAACATGCATCACTTCGCCTGGGCGGCGACGCCGACCATCGTCCAGATCAACCTGGACGGACCGTTCGATATCTTCTACGTCAACCCCGCAGACAACCCGCAGAAGTCGCAAACCGGCCGGTGAAGCACGATCACGAAAAGGAGCAGGAAGATGCCAGCCATCCGTCTCGAGCAGCTGCGTGCCAGCGTTCGCGGCGCCGTCATCCAGCCGGGCGACGCCGCGTACGAATCAGCGCGCGCCGTCTACAACGCGATGTTCGACAAGCGGCCGGCGTCGATCGTGCGCGCGGTCGACGTCGCCGACGTCATCGCGGCCGTCGACTATGCCCGCACCAACGGCATGCTGCTCGCCGTGCGTGGCGGCGGCCACAACGGCGGTGGGCTCGGCACCTGCGACGACGGGCTGGTGATCGACCTGTCGCTGATGAAAGGCATCCGCGTCGACGCGGCAGCGCGGACCGTCCGGGTCGGCGCCGGGTGCCTGTGGGGCGACGTCGATCACGCCACGCACCCCTACGGGCTCGCCGTACCCTGCGGCGTCATCTCGTCGACCGGCGTGGGCGGTCTCACGCTCGGCGGCGGAATCGGCCACCTCACGCGCGCGTTCGGGTTGACCGTCGACAACCTGCTGTCGGCCGACGTCGTCCTGGCCGACGGCACGGTCGTCACGGCCGACGCGTCGAATCACCCCGATCTGTTCTGGGCGCTGCGCGGCGGCGGCGGCAACTTCGGCGTCGTCACCTCGTTCGAGTTCCAGGCGCACCCCGTGCGCACGCTCTATGCGGGGCCGACGTTCTGGCCGCTCGATCAGAGCGTCGAGGTCCTGAAGGCGTACCGCGAGCTCATCACGTCGGCACCGGAGTACGTCAACGGCTTCTTCGCGTTCCTGACCATTCCGCCGGCGCCGATGTTCCCGGATCATCTGCACATGCAGAAGGTCTGCGGCGTCATGTGGTCGTGCACCGGTCCGGCGGCGCGCGCGGCTGCGGCGACACTGCCGATGCGCTCGGTCGGCACGCCGCTCCTCGATCACCAGGCCGACATGCCGCTGCCGGTCGTCAACAGCCTCTTCGACGGCCTCTATCCGCCGGGGCTGCAGTGGTACTGGCGTGCCGATTTCGTCGAGGAGCTGAGCGACGCCGCCGTCGCCGAGCACGCCCGCCACGGCGCGGCGCTCCCGACCATGCATTCGACGATGCACCTGTACCCGATTGACGGGGCGGCGCACCGGGTCGCGCGCAGCGAGACGGCCTTCAGCTATCGGGAAGCGAACTGGGCGGAAGTGATCGTCGGCGTCGATCCGGATCCGGCCAACGCCGCAACGATCACGAAGTGGTGCAAGGACTACTTCGATGCGCTCCATCCCTATTCGGCGGGTGGCGCCTACGTGAACTTCATGATGGACGAAGGGCAGGAACGGGTGCAGGCGTCGTTCCGCGACAACTACGAGCGGCTCGCGGCGATCAAGGCGGCCTACGATCCGGCCAACCTGTTTCGCGTCAACCAGAACATCCGCCCGGCGGTTGCCGCGGCGGGGTAAGCGGCAGCTTCACGGCTCGCGCGATTCAGACGACGGCGGCTTCGGGCTCGCGGAGCGCTTCACCCGCGCGTCTGGCGCTTCAGGTAGATCCCGTTCGCCGCCACCTGGACGAGCTCCCAACCCTCGGCTCCGAGCTGATTGAGCAGCCCGATCGAGCCGAGCGGGTGGGACGTGGAGGTCGATCGGGCGCCAGGCAGCGTGATCGACAGCAGCTCGCGCGGCTCGCCGGTCGGATCGGCGCCGTCGCGATACAGCGCGACATGGACGACGCAGTATTCCCAGTGCGGCATGTGGCGCACTCTACCACCACATCGGGAGAGCTGCGTGCCTGCCGCCGACTGTCGTGTGCGGGCGACCGGTGGTTACCGTTTGACCACCATCACGACGCCGGCGACGAGACATACGGCGCCGAGGATCGGCGAAATCGGCAGCGACTCGCGCTTGTCCGTCTGGACCTTGATCGGCCCGGCGTCGAGCACCGTGTCGCGACGGGTCCACGAGAAGCCACCGTACAGCACGCCCGCGATACCGATCACGATGAGAACGATGCCGATCATCTTCATGCGGTTCCTCCGCATGAGTTCTCAGCAAGCCGCAAGCCAGGCCAGAGGGAACCCGACAATTTAGCGATTTGACGATTTAGCGATTTGACGATTTGGCGATTGGCGACTTGACGATTTGGTGACCGATGAGCGGTCCGGCTGAAGCCGGACACTACGTCCGAACCAGAGCGTCGCGTCCGTCTGACCAGAACGTCACTCCCGTCCGCACCAGAGCGTCACGTCCGTCCGAACCAGAGCGTCACGTCGGTCCGCGCGCGCGGCGCCGCGCGAAAATCATCGAGATCCATACGGACCGCCGCGCGTTTCTTCGGTATCATCGTGCAAATGGACATTGTGATGGGACGTCCGCGCTCCGCGCACGACGTGGGCGACTGGACGACTGCGGACGCCGCCGAGCTGTACGAAGTTCCGCGGTGGGGCAAGGGCTACTTCGCGGTCGGCGAGAACGGCCACGTGCGGGTGCACCCGACCAAGGATCCGAAGCGCTCGATCGATCTGAAGCAGCTCGTCGACGATCTGCAGCGGCGCGGGATCCACCTGCCGGCGCTCGTCCGCTTCAGCGACATCCTGGCGCACCGCCTCAAGGACATCCACGAGGCGTTCCAGGGCGCGATCGCGCAGAACGAGTATCACGGCCGGTACATCTGCGTCTACCCGGTCAAGGTCAACCAGCAGCGGCACGTCGTCGAAGAGGTGCACGCGTTCGGCCGGCCGTATCACTTCGGCCTCGAGGCCGGGTCGAAGCCCGAGCTGCTCGCCGTCATCGCCATCGCCGACAACGACACGCCGATCATCTGCAACGGCTTCAAGGACGCCGAGTTCATCGAGACGGCGATGCTCGCGCAGAAGATCGGCCGGCAGATCATCCCGGTCGTCGAGAAGTACACCGAGCTCGATCTGGTCCTCGAGTACGCCGAGAAGGTCGGCGTCCGCCCGACGATCGGCATGCGCGTCAAGCTGGCGGCGCGCGGCGGCGGTCGCTGGCAGTCGTCCGGCGGCTACCGCTCGAAGTTCGGGCTGACGGTCGGCGAGATCCTCAAGGGGCTCGACGAGCTGAAGCAGCGCGGGATGGAGGACTGCTTCCAGCTGCTCCACTTCCACCTCGGGAGCCAGATCCCGAACATCCGGATCATCAAGGGGGCGCTCACCGAAGCGGCGCGCGTCTACGCCGAGCTGTACCGCGCCGGCGCCGGCCTCAAGTACATGGACGTCGGCGGCGGCCTCGGCGTCGACTACGACGGCTCGCAGACCAACTTCGAGTCGAGCCTCAACTACACCCTCGAGGAATACGCCAACGACGTCGTCTATCACCTGCAGTCGGTGTGCGACGACGCGCAGGTGCCGCATCCGACGATCGTCTCGGAGAGCGGACGGGCGGTGGTCGCGCATCACAGCGCGCTGGTGTTCAACGTCCTCGGCGTCTCCGGCTTCGGCGACGACTCGCCGCCGTCGGCGCTCGCGGCGGCGGTCACGCCCGACATGGAGCAGCCGCTCATCGCGCTGAAGGACGCCTTCGAGGGGCTCACGTCGCGCAACACGACCGAGACGCTGCACGACGCCCAGCAGGCGCTCGACATGGCGATCAACCTGTTCTCGGCGGGATACCTGCCGCTGCAGCAGCGGTCGCTTGCCGAGAACCTGTACTGGGCGATCTGCCGCAAGCTCCAGAAGCTGGTCGCGGCGATGGACGAAGTGCCGGAGGATCTCCAGAACATCGACGAGTCGCTGTCGGACACCTACTTCTGCAACTTCTCGCTGTTCCAGTCGATCCCGGACAGCTGGGCGATCAAGCAGCTGTTCCCGATCATGCCGATCCACCGGCTGAACGAGCGGCCGACGCGCAACGCGGTCCTGGGCGACATCACCTGCGACTCCGACGGCAAGGTCGATCAGTTCATCGACCGCCGCGACGTGAAGAAAACCCTCCCGCTGCACGCCTTCAACGGCAGCCCGTATTACCTCGGCGTATTCCTCGTCGGCGCGTACCAGGAGATCCTCGGCGATCTCCACAACCTGTTCGGCGACACGCACGCCGTCCACGTCAGCCTCGGCGAGGACGACACGGTCGTCCTCGATGCGGTGGTGAAGGGGGACACGGTGCGCGAGGTGCTCGACTACGTGGAGTTCGACGGCGAAGCGCTCGCCGCGAAGCTGCGGCTCGACGTCGAGGCCGCCGTGCGCTGCGGGCGCCTCGACTACGAAGCCTCGGGCCGCCTGCTGCGCTTCTACGAAGCCGGGCTCAACGGGTACACGTACCTCGAGGAGCGCGCGCGCTGATCGCCACGTCCGGCTGAAGCCGGACGCCACGACCGGGACGAACACGTCCGGCTGCGAGTTTTCGATGTCGTGTAGTGCCCGCCTTCAGGCGGGCCTGTCGTGAGGTCCGGCTGAAGCCGGACACTACGTACCGCACGAGAGCAGGGCATGGAGCCTCGCTTGGGCCGTGCCCTCCGTGAACTCCGTGGTGGCGCATTTTTCGTCAATCGCGCCCGGGGATCTCAGGCCGACCGCTCCGGCAACACGCGCGGGAACGTGGGACGCAGGCGCCGCACGAGATCGCGGAATCGCTGGTTCACCAGCGACTGCTCGAGCGCGTCGAACTTCAGGTACGCCGCCGGCACCAGCAGCAGCGTCAGGAACAGGCACAACGACTGCCCGCCGACGATCCGTGACGGCGATGGCCGACCGCTGCGCGCCTCCGATCCCGAGCCCGAGCGCCGTCGGCAGCAGCCCCGCGATGATCGCCATCGTCGTCATCAGGATCGGCCGCAGCCGCGTCAGACACGCCTGCTCGAGCGCCGCCTCGAGCGGCATCCCCTGCGCGCGCAGCACGTTCGTGTAGTCCACCTGCAGGATCGAGTTCTTCTTCACGATCCCGAACAGCAGCAGGATGCCGAGCGCGCTCCACAGGTTCAGCGTGCGGCCGGTCGCCCAGATGGTGAACAGCGCGAACGGCACCGAGAGCGGCAGCACCACCATGATGATGATCGGCTGGACGAAGCTCTCGAACTGCGCCGCGAGCACCATGTAGACGAAGATGCTGGCGAGCGCAATCGCCATGATCAGGTTGTCGGTGGTCTCGTCGAGATTGCGCGTCTGCCCCTGCATGCGCGCGCTGTAGCCGGGCGGCATGTGCAGGCCGGCGATGAGCGCCCTCACGTCGTTCGACGCTTCGTCGAGCGCGTGGCCCGGCGCGACGTCGCCGCTGAAGCTGATCGAGAACTGGCGGTTGGTGCGCGTGATGCGCGTCGGCCCGAAGCCGCGCCGCAGACGCGCGAGGTTGTCGATCCGGACCGCCTGTCCCGTGGCCGACGAGACCGTCAGCTTCCCGACCGCCTCGATATCGCGGCGCTGCGATTCGAGCACCCGCATCTTGACCGGATACTGCTCGCCCGCCTCCCGGTACGTCGAGATCTCGTCGTCGCCCGCCACCATCAGGCGCAGCGTGTTGCCGACCGTCGCCATCCGGACGCCCAGATCGGCGGCGCGCGCCCGATCGACGACGACCTGCACCTCGGGGCTCGCGTTGCTGTAATCGGTGCGGGCGTCGACGATGCTCGGCGTCGCCTTCGCGCGCTCGAGCAGCCGCTGCGAGTAGTCGTAGAGGGCGTCGATGTCGGGCCCGAGCAGCGACACGTTGATGGACGACCCGCCGGCGCCGCCGCCCGACAGCGGATTGCGCGCCTGCACGGTCGGGTTCGAGCCCGGATGCCGCGACAGCACGCGCCGCACGCGCGCGATCACCTGGTCCTGCGAGACCGAGCGCTCGGCAATCGGCCGCATGTAGAAGAACACGTGGAAGTGCGTGTAGCGGTCCGCGCCCGAGAGATAGGTGACGTGGTCGACACCCTCCTGGTCGCCAATCTCCTTCACGATCTGCCGCGCGAGCTCGGTCGTCCCCTCGAGCGACGTGCCCTGGGGCGTGTCGACGTGCACGATGAACTCGCCCATGTCTTCGTTGGGCACGAAGGTGCGGCCGACGATCCGGTTCAGCGGCACCGTCAGCGCGAAGACGACGCACGACGTCGCGATCACCGCCCACGGGTGGGCCAGCGTCCAGCGAAGCGACCTCGCGTAGAACTGCTCGACCGCGTGGAAGATGCCGCGCGTCTTCGTCTTCTTGTCGCTCTCCGCGTCGGCGACCTGCAGGAACCGCGAGCTGAGCATCGGCGTCAGCGTGAAGCTGACGAGCATCGACACCAGGATCGCGAACGCCATCGTCCAGCCGAACGGGTAGATGAAGCGGCGCGCGTAGCCGGTCATGAACGCCACCGGCAGGAAGATGACGACGAGCGAGAGCGTCGTCGCCATCACCGGCAGCGCGACCTCGCGCGTCCCGTCGATGGCGGCCTGGAACGGCGTCGAGCCCTTCTCCTCGATGTGCCTGAAGATGTTCTCCAGCACGACGATCGCGTCGTCGATGACGATGCCGACCGCGAGCGTCAGCGCCAGCAGCGTCATGTTGTTCAGCGTGAAGTCCATCGCCCGCATCAGCGTGAAGGTGGCGACGATCGACGCCGGGATCGCGAGCGCCGAGATCAGCACGGCGCGGACGTTGCGGATGAACAGCAGCACGACGAGCGCCGCCAGGAGGCTGCCCCACAGCAGGTGCTCCTCGAGCGACGCAATCGACGCGTAGATGAAGCGCGAGTCGTCCGTGTTGATCGTGAGCGTGACGCCGCGCGGCAGCTGCTGCCGTACGGTGGCGAGCCTGGCCTTCACCGCTTCGGTGACCCGGATGGTGTTCTCGCCGGAGGCGCGCCGCACGTCGAGCTGCACCGCCGGGCTGCCGTCCGACGTGAACATCGACGTGAGCACCCGCTGCTCGCCGTCTTCCGCGTACCCGACATCGCGGATGCGGACCGGCGTCCCGCCCGGCGCCGCGACGATGATGTCGTTGAACTGCGGCGTGGCGTCGACCCGCCCCAGCGTGCGCAGGTCGACCTCCCACTTCCCCTGCTCGAGCGTGCCGCCCGGCGTCTCGACGTTCTCCTTCTGGATCGCGTCGCGCACCTGATCGATCGACAATCCGTGGGCGTTCAGCTTCTCGATGTCGACGACGATGTGGATCTCGCGAGGACGATCGCCGCTCATCGTCACGTCGCCGACGCCGTCGACCGATTCGAGCGCGCGCTTCACCTGCTTGTCGGCGATCTCGGTCAGCGTGCGCAGGCTCATCCCCCTGGCCGAGAGCACGAGGCTCATGATCGGGTCGGCGTCCGGATCCTGCTTCTGGATGACCGGCGGCAGCACTTCCGGCGGCACGCGCCGCATCGCGCCGGCCACCTTCTCGCGCACGCTGTTGGCGGCGTCTTCGAGGTCCTTCTCGAGCAGAAAGCGGACGTTGATCGTCCCAGAGCCGCCGACGCTGACCGTCGACGACATCTGGTCGATGCCCGAGATGCCGCTGAGGGCGTTCTCGACCGGCATGATGACCGCCGAGGTCATCTCGTCCGGCGCGGCGCCCGGCAGGCGCAGCGAGACGTTGACGGTTGCGGGATCGGCGCGCGGGAACAGGTCGACGCCGAGATCGCGGAACGAGAAGATCCCGAGCACCACCAGCGACATCACCAGCATGGTGGCGAACACCGGACGCCGGACGCACAGTTCCGAGAGCATCGCTATTCCCCACTCCCGCCGGACGAGGATCCGCCCGACGCGGCCGCCGACGCAGGCGCGACAGCAGGTCCACCCGCGGCGGCGTCGACGCTCACGCGCATCCCCTCGGCGAGGTTGTCGACGTCGGTGAGGGCGATCCGCTCGCCGAGCGCCACCCCGTCGAGCACCTCCATGCGGTCGCCGACGCGGTCGCCGGTCTCGAGCTCGTGCATGACGAGCCGATCGCCATCGACCGCAAACGCGCGGTAGACGCCGTAGCGATACTGCATCGCGCCGTACGGGATCGTCAGCACCGGCTCGACGAGCGACGTCTTGACGTGCACGCGCGCGAACGTGCCCGGCTTCAGCGCGCCGTCGGCGTTCGGCACCATCGCCTCGAAGGTGAACGCGCGCGTCTGCGTGTTCACGGCCGGACTGATCCGCGAGATGGTGCCGGCGATCGCCTTGCCGGGATAGGCGTCGACCGTCACCTGCACGGGCTGACCGCTCTGGATCCACGGCGCCATCCGCTCGGGAATCTCGCCGACCGCCTTGAGCGTGTCCATCCGGACGATGCTCATGACCGGCGCCTGGCTCTTGATGAAGTCGCCGACCGAGACGAGCCGCTTCTGGATGTAGCCGTCGAACGGCGCCCGGATCGTCGCGTCGCGCAGCTGCCGATCGGCGAGCTTCATCAGCGCGTTCGCGGCGTCGATGTCGGCGGCGAGGTTCTTCGCGTTCTGGAGCGCGGAGTCGTACGCCGCCTGCCTCGACCGCCACGTCGTCTCGGCATCGTCGAGCGCCTGCTTCGGCAGCAGCTGCCTGCGTGTGAGCTCCTCCGCGCGGTCGAGCGCCTGGCGTGCCTGTCCCAGTTCGGCGGCCGCCTTCTGCACGTCTGGCGTCTCCTCGACGCGAGGCAGATGGGCCGGATCGGCTGCGCCGTATCGCGCGAGCGCCCGCGTCAGCGCCGCCTTCTGGTTATCGAGGCTGTATTGAAGCTTCTCGCGATCGAGCTCGATGAGCGCCTGGCCGGCGCGCACGCGATCGCCGAGGTCCGCACGGACACGCGCGACGGCGCCGTCGGCCTGCGAGGCGATGGTGACCTCGTCTTCAGCGGCGAGCGTTCCGACCACGTCGACCGACCGCTCGAGGCGATCCTGACGGACCGCCTCGACCTTCACCGGCCGCGGCGTCTCGGCGCGAGCCGTGCCGCTGCGCGCGGCCGCGGAACCGGAACAGCCGGTGCAGAGGGCAGCAGCAGCCAAGAGGACGAGGGGCGAAAGGGCGGGGATTGGAAACGGTCTCTCCATATGCCGAACCGCAACGTTCGCTGGCTGGCGTGCCAAAGTCAATGAAGAGAAGATAAAGATCGCGTGCGCCGGCAGGGAACCTTTCGCGACGGACGGGGTCTGTGATGCTGATGACGTGCGGGACTGAATGTCGCTGATCGATACGGCAGTGCTCGACGCGACCGAGCGGTTGTGCCGGCGGTTCCAGATGTGGACCGGACGGACCAACGTGTGGCTCGCGTTCCAGCTCACCAACCTCAGCATCGTCATCTACTTCATCTGGGTCGCGGTGCTCTACCTGCTCAGCGGCCTGCTGGCGCTGCGGATCTTCGTGGCGCTGTTCTGCGGCGGCGTGTTCCTCATGCTCACGCGGACGTTGTTCAAGGTCTCGATCGACGCGTCGGAAACGCAGGCGTATCGCAGGGTCGCGAAGGGGCTGCGGAATCCGCGGCGGGCCAGGGACGCGCAGCTGCGCATCGCCTTTCTGACGCTGTCGATCTTCCTGATCTACCCGCTGTGGATGGCGTACGTCCTGCTCGGCCTGCGCTTCCTTCTCGTGGCCGAAGCGCTCGCGATTCTCACGACCGCCGTGTTGTACATCCTGGCGTGCGATCCGCTGCCGCCCTGTGAGGGCAAGGTCCGGGAATGGGCGCGCGGGCTGAGCGCGGCGACCGAGCAGCGGCGGCCAGCCGAAGTGACGCCGCCGCGGATGTCGCGCAGGTCAGGCTGAACCACCACTGCGGCGGAGCCGGACACCACCGAGGGGTCACTGGCGGCTGGCGAGGGTCAGGGTCGTCCAGACCTTCACGTCCTTCATCTGCGTCATGCCGCCGCGACCGCGCATGCCGCCGCGGTCGCCTCCGCGCCCGAATCCGCCTCCCGGTCCGCGTCCACCGCCGCCGCCGAAGCCGCCGCGGCCGCGGCCGCCGTCATCCTCGCGACGTTCGAGCTTCGGCGTCTCGAGACCGACGCCGAGCGGACGATCCATACGCACGCCGATGCCGTACGACTGACTGGCGCTGCGTGAGAGCGGCAGCCGCAGCTCGTACAGCAGCGTCCCTTCGTGGCTGCCGACCGCGGCGCCGATCTCGGGAACGGCCGCGAGCTCGAGACGGCGCCCCTCGTCCTTCTTCGGCCCGAGCAGTTCGATGGAGGTGAGCGGAGGGGGAGCGATGTCAGGCGGCTGGCCGTCGCGTCGCTCGGCCGGCGGCCGCCCGAATCGGCCTCCACGTTCTCCCGGTTGAAGGCCGGCGCCCGCAAGACGGATCCCGTAGGTCTGCTTGCGGCCCCCGTCCGGGTCGAGCCAGATGACGAGGCCGGTCAGCATCAACTGCCGGCGGCGTTGTGGATCGCTGGTGGCAATGGCGAGGTAGAGCTCACGGTCATCGTTCGCGGCGGCGATCGACAGGTCTTCTCCGATCGTTTCGAGCACCGGCCACTCGTCGATAGCGCCATCGATCCGGTACTCGCGATCCTTCCAGTGGCTGACGAGCCCGGCTGCGGCGACGGTCACCATGCCGGCGCCGACGAGAAACGCCGCGAGAGCGCCGGTGGTCGTCGTCCTGATTCTCTTCTGCACGCCCGCCTCCCTATCTCAGGATAGGCGGGCGCGACGCGGCGAGCGTCGTGACAAAACCGTGACACGAGTGGGTACAGCCACGCTCGTGGAGTGCCCTTTCGATGGCGAATGTGGGAAGTTGGTGAGCTACTCACCAACCCCCAAGCCCGCCGGCTCACCGAGCCATCGTTGCTGCTGCGTTACCGCCGCGCGCGGGCGCGCGACGAGGCGGTCTTCCGGGTCGAGCGGCCGTTGCCGCGCCGCGTGGTGCCGCGGTCGTGCGCCGCCGGGCGCTTCTCGGCGCCGAAGACCGCACGCTTGATGCTGTCGCCCATCCCCTCGTCTTCGCCGTCACGCTGGGCATTGGCGGCCGCTTCGCGGTTGATGCCCCCCTCGGCCAGCTTGCTCAGCTTCTCGTCGGCCGCCTTTTCCTCGTTCAGGATGCTGGTGAGAATCCGCGCCGCCTCGGTGTGGCCCATCGCCTTGGCCCACGCGATCAGCGTGCCGTAGGCCGCCATCTCGTAGTGCTCGCTGCGCTGCCCCGATGCGATGAGGCAGGCATCCATCGTCTGCGGATCGAAGTCCTCGCCCATGACCGAGGCGCCCTCTTCGATGATGCCCGCGATGCCGTCGCAGTGCTTGCCGCGGACGCGCTCGTCGATCGACGCGAACACCTGTTCGAGCCGCTCGGCATGACCGCGAGTCTCCTCGAGATGACTGAGGAACGCCGCGCGCAGGTCGGCGTCGGTCGCAGCCTTCGCCAGCTTGGGAAGCGCCTTGGCCAGCTGCTTCTCCGCGTCGTACACGTCGCGCAGTTCGTCCACGAATGCCGAGTGAAGACCACCTTCCATTGAGAGGCTCCTTTTCACGAGGTCGCTGCGAAGGCAGCGACGCAATCGCGAGAAGCGTTTCAATTCCAGTGCCATCGCCGAATTCACGTCGACAGCTCCCGTCTTTAGAACTCTTGAGAACTGCGTCAGGACTCTGCACGGTTCCGTGTGCCACTGTCGACCGGCGTCACCCGGAGGCCGCGGCCAGCGAAGGCCCGCCCATATCGACGCTGGAGAACGACATGCGATACATCCCTACTTTCCCGGCGGTCGCAGTGGCCAGCCTGATGGTCACCCTGCCGGCGGCGCCGGCCTCCGCCACCTCGATCGTCTTTCCCACCGGGGCCGAGACGCAGGTGCAGGCGATGACCAACATCGACGCCACGACGGTGTCTACCCCGTCGACGGAGTCAATCAGCCTGCAGACCGGCACCGCGACGAGCGCGTCGGTGAGCGGCACGACCGGCAGCGCCCACGCGTCAGCCGACCTGACGACCGGACAGCTCAAGGTCGACGCCACCTCCACCGCCGGGTTCACCTCCACGGCGAGCGGCTGGGAGTTCCTGACGTTCAGCGGCTCGGGCACGATCGATTTCTCCTTCAGCATCGACGGGACCTTGAGCAACAGCATTCCGTCCGGGATGGTGTACGTCGAGCCCGGCGTACGGATCTACGACGTCACCGAGTGGACCTCCTATTTCGGCACGATATCCGGCCTCCAGATGACGGCCGTCAACGGTTCCGGCTCTCCGTTTCCCTACATTGTCGGATCCGCCTACGGGATCGAAGCGGTTCGAGGCGCCAGTTCCGGAGGCTGCAACATCTACGGGATCTCCCCCTCCGACTGCACCGTCGATTCGAGCGGCACGCCGGTGCCGGTGAACCTCGCCCTCAGCGGCAGCGCAACGGTGATGGCCGACAGGCTCTATCTCGTCGAACTGCAGCTGTCGACGGCCACCTACAACCAGCAGCTCAGCATCGTTCCGCAGATCGGTGACTTCTCGCACACGGCGACGTTCGACTTCACGAACCTGAATGGGCTCACGTTCGAGTCTTCGTCCGGGCAGTTCCTCGCGGCGGCCAACGACGTGCCGGTGCCGGAGCCGGCGACCGTGACGCTCGTCGGCCTCGGGATGGCGATGGCGGCGATGCGGCGCCGGCGCGGCCGCTCCATGCGTTGAAGGCTGGTGCACAGGAGTGCACCGGACGCGGGCGCTGCCGTTGAGCCGGAGTAGAGTTGTGGCGTGGCTCTGTCTCCCGCGCCAGGGGAGGTGTCCGGGTTCGTCTGGCGCTTCGGCAACACCCGATACGACGATCGCCGGCGAGAGCTGACGGTCCATGGCGCGGTCATGGACATCGAGTCCAAGCCGCTCGACGTACTCCAGTACCTGCTGCGCCACGCAGGGGAGGCGGTCACCAAGGACGAACTGCTCGCCGCGGTCTGGCCCGGCATCACGGTGGTCGACGGCTCGCTGGCGACCGCCATCTCGAAACTGCGGAAGGCGCTCGGCGACGATGCCGGCGTCATCGTGACGCTGCCGCGCGTCGGCTATCGGCTCGCCGCCGACGTCCATTGCGCGGGCGAGGCGAGCGCGGCACGGGGCAGCGTCATGCTGGCGTCCGGAGGCGAAGTGCCGCGACGCCCGGGATGGCGTCTGGTACGGCCGATGGGCCGATCGGCGGACAACGAGGTCTGGCTGGGCGAACACGCGAAGACACGCGAGCAGCGCGTGTTCAAGTTCGCGCTGCGCGCCGAGCGCCGAACCGAGCTCGAGCGCGAAGTGACCGTCTCGCGCCTGCTGCGCCAGGCGCTGGGCGACCGGGATGACTTCGTTCGCGTCCTCGAATGGCACTTCGACGAACTGCCCTACACCGTCGAGAGCGCCTGCGGCGGCATCAGCCTCGTCGAGTGGTGCGATGAACACGGAGGGCTCGCCGCCGTCGCGCTCGATCGACGGCTCGCGTTGATGGCCGCGGTGTCGCGCGCCGTCGGTGCAGCTCACGGCGCCGGCGTCCTGCACCGGGATCTGAAACCGTCGAACATCCTCGTCTCGTCGGGGCAGGACGGCCGCCCTCATGTGAGGGTCGCCGATTTCGGCGGCGCGGCGCTCCTGCGTCCCGAGCGGCTCACCGCGCTCGGCATCACCAATCTCGGCTTTCAGCAGACGGGCGACGTCTCGATCTTCGGGTCGATGACGTACGTCGCACCGGAGCTCCTGCTGGGGCATCAGCCGACCCCCGCCTCGGACGTGTACGCCCTTGGGGTCATGCTGTATCAGCTGGTGGTCGGCGACTTCCGCAAGCCGCTCGCGCCGGGATGGGAGACAGACGTTCCGGATCCGGTGCTGCGCGAGGACATCGCGGTCGCGGCCGCCGGCGATCCCGCCCGGCGGCTGCCGGACGCCGCGGCGCTGGCCGAACGCCTTCGAACGTTGCCGGCCCGGCAAGCGGAGAGCGCGAGGCCAGCAGACGAAACGCCAGCGGCGGAGACGCCCCCCGCCAGTACGCGACGCTGGAGCTGGACAGCCCTTCTCGCCGCCGCGCTCGTCGTCGCCGCGGCGGCGGGGGTATTTCTGCAGCGCCGTTTCGTCCCGCCGTCCAGGTCGACTGCCGTCGCCTCGCAGTCAGCGATCGCCTCGCTCGCCGTGCTGCCGCTGGCCAATCTCTCGAACGACGCGAGCCAGGACTACCTGGCCGACGGGATCACCGAAGCGCTGATCGCCGACTTCTCCGGCATCCGCGCCCTCCGCGTCATCTCTCGCACGACGATGATGGCGTACAGGCAGTCGGGCAAGCCGCTCACGCAGGTGGCCGAGGAGCTCGGGGTGGACGGGATCGTCGAAGGGTCGCTCTCCCGCCTCGGCGATCGTGTGAGGTTGACGGCGCAGCTGGTGCAGGCGGCGTCGGGCCGGACGCTCTGGACCAGAAGCTACGATGGGGATGCCGGCGACCTCTTCGAGCTCCAGCGCACGCTGGCGCGGCAGCTCGCGCGCGAGATCCGGGTCACGATCCAGCCGACGGAAACACGTCAGCTGGAAGCCGAGCGGCGGGTGGACGCGCGCGCGTACGACCTCTACCTTCGCGGCCGCTTCTTCTGGAACCGGCGGACGCGCGCCGACCTGCTGCGCGCCGTCGACTACTTCCGGCAGGCGACGGCAATCGATCCGCAGTACGCGCTCGCGCACGCCGGCGTGGCGGACGCGTACGTGGAGCTCGTCGGCTTCGGCAACCTCGCGCCGTCCGATGGTCTCCCGGAGGCGAAAGCAGCGGCGGCGCGTGCAATCGCCATCGAGCCGTCGCTCGCCGAGGGGCATGCCGCGTTGGCCTACGCGCACGCGGCGGACTGGAGCTGGCAGGCCGCGGACGCGGAGTTCCGCGAGGCGCTGGCGCTCAATCCAGGTTACGTGGTCACGCTCTATCAGTACGGTTTCTTCCTGTCGCTCATGGGACGGCACGACGAGGCGATCGATCTCGTCGAACGCGCGCTGGCGAGCGACCCGCTGTCTCCGGTCGTGCGCTACCGCGCGGGACGGGTCTACTACCAGGCGCGCCGGTTCGACAAGGCGCACGAGCAGTTCGCGAAGATCCTCGAGCTCAATCCCGCCGACCCGCTCGGCCTGTACGGCCACGGCCTCGTCTACGCCGCCGAAGGGGACTTCGCGCATGCGATCGCCTATCTCGACAAGCAGCCGCTGCAGCGCGGCTTCGACGCGGCGGCGGCGCTCGCGAGCGCCGGGAGCGCCGCCGAGGCGCGCCGGCGGCTCGCGGACGGGATCCGCCGGCACGAGGCGGCGCACGATTACCTGCGCCCCGGATGGGTCGCCGAGGTGTACGCGAGCCTTGGCGATCATGCCGCGGCGATCGCCTGGCTGCAGCGCGGGTACGCCGAGCGCGACGCCTGGCTCGCGCTCATCAAGGTGTGGCCGCCGTTCGACACGCTGCGCGGCGACCCCGCTTTCCGCACGCTGCTCGCGCAGATGCGCTTCCCCGACTGAGCGCGGTTCGCACGCCTCACACGCCTTCGTGATGAAGGCGATGCTGCTGGATCAAAAGCACAAACACGGACACGGCACGGAGGCGCTCATATCCACGGAGGACACGGATTCATGGGGCTGTAGGCTATAGGCTGTAGGCTATAGGCTTTGGGCTCAGGGCTCAGGGCTCAGGGCTCAGGGCTCAGGGCTCAGGGCTCAGGGCTCAGGGCTCAGGGCTCAGGGCTCAGGGCTCAAGGCTCAGGGCTCAAGGCTTGAGCAGCGTGACGTCTATCGCGCCAATAGTCAATCGCCGATAGCCCATAGCCAGCTTCTACCCCGGTCGAAGTGAAACTCACAATATAGTTTTACCTTCGTGTCCTTCGTGCCTTCGTGATGAAGCCCAATGCGAGTAGAGGCTATAGGCTATAGGCTTTGGGCTATAGGCTCAGGGCGCAGGGCTCAGGCTCAGGGCTTGAGCAGCGTGACGTCTATCTCGCCAATAGTCAATCGCCGATAGCCCATAGCCAGCTTCTACCCCGGTCGAAGTGAAACTCACAATGTAGTTTTACCTTCGTGCCCTTCGTGCCTTCGTGATGAAGGCCAATGCGAGTAGAGGCTTTGGCTATAGGCTTTGGGCTTTGGGCTTTGGGCTTGAGCAGCATGACGTCTGTCGCGACGTAGCCAATCGCCGATAGCCCAGAGCCAACACACCCGTAGACGTAAAACTCCCAGTGTAGTTTCGTGTCCTTCGTGTCCCTCGTGCCTTCGTGATGAAGACAATGCGACGAGAGGCTGGAGGCTTGGACTTTGGGCTCGGGGCTCGGGGCTCGGGGCTCGGGGCTCAGGGCTCGGGGCTCGGGGCTCAGGGCTTGAGCAGCGTGACGTCTATCGCGCCAATAGTCAATCGCCGATAGCCCATAGCCAGCTTCTACCCCGGTCGAA